>Ga0194120_10000111_pt1 | contig 128992 bp, 130 predicted proteins | sample TA2MahCa65mmetaG_FD_148642 | JGI IMG/M metagenome (GOLD analysis project Ga0194120, IMG submission 148642) | Freshwater microbial communities from Lake Tanganyika, Tanzania - TA2015019 Mahale Deep Cast 65m | ecosystem: Environmental > Aquatic > Freshwater > Lake | place: Tanzania: Lake... | reverse complement strand
GAATATATTGAGGTGTTCTATAACCGGCAGCGCCTGCATCAGGCGCTGGGCTATCGGAGTCCGGAAGAGTTCGAACGGCGGGAGAGTGAGGCCTAATCACCGTGTCTGTTTTTTCGGGGCCACCTCAGGTCTTGCGATCATACATTCATCCAGCTCGCATGCTTCACTTCCTGGCTCTGCCGAGATCTGCGCAGGGAAGCCAGGCTTCCAATCAATTATCGGCCAGAAGAATACCCCTTTCCCCTGTAAAATTCACCCCGCCTTTCGAGGCACAGGGCTGGTCGGGCTGGTTTATCTGGTTTATTTCGTTGGTTTGGTTTGTTTGGTCTATCTGGTGGGAGTTGGTCGATCTGGTTTGTTTGGTTGGTCTGGTGGATATGGCGGGACGAGCGAGAGGAGCGGGAAGGCGGGATCACTGAACGAGGCTCAGGCCGCGTACGCCTGGGGGTTCACAAGAGCCCGCCCCGCATCCGGACGTGCCATCACTGCACCGATCGACTGGCGAATCGACTCCCTGTCACTTTGTGGTGGCCCGCTTCCCCATCATGGCGTATACTTGCATGACGAAAGAGGGGCATCACCATGCAGAAAAAGCCGCTCATCGAAACCAACCCTCACCTGACGATCACAACCCGATACCGGAAGGCTCTCGTCGCCAATGTCGCGAGTTCAACGGCGATCGAAACCGGCACTTCGGTTGAGTCCATTGCGCGTCTCCTGACCGAGCCACGGGCGAAGCAGACCCTCAAGAAGTCTGGCCACTCTCCCCGATAATCCGTTGAAACAGCCGCCCCATCGGCGCGTAGTCCTTATCCAGACCGGCCTGAATCGCGGTGATGTACGTGCGTTTGCCTTCACCGGCCATCGAGCGAAAGTCCAAGAACGGCAAACCGGCCTGAAGCGCCATCAGCGTGGACAGGACACGAGCGATTAGGGCTGGCCTGTTTGGTTTATCTGGTTTATCTCGTTGGTTTGGTTTGTTTGGTTGGGGGGGCGGGAAAGGCGGGACGAGCGAGAGGAGCGGGAGAGGCAGGAAGGGCAAGTGCAATGGTGAATTTTGAGTGTTGAATGTTGAGTGCACGGTGAGGAGGGCCGACGGGCTACTCAGGGTTGCTTGAGTCGTTCCTGGATCATGTCCAAAATCGGGAAGGTGCGTGCAACGTGTTCGAGAAGCTCATACAGCTCCATGGGAGAGTCTCCGCGCGACTTCCCGATCGAGCTGCGCCGCATCCCACTCGGGGTGGAGTGAACTCAACTGTCCACGAAGCAAGGTGCGGGCTGAGCGCCACAGGCCAAAGCCGATGGCCAGCCGTTCAGCGGGCGTCTTCTTCCGCAAGACATCAGCCATGACGTCATCAACCACTTCAATCCGGTGTGCCGGCAGAGATCCCGGTCCTGTCGCTGTCGCAGGCTGTGTAGTGGAAGGGGCCATGGTGTGTTGGTTGAAGCATACTCGCTTCGACAGGAGAAAGCACGCCCCTCCGATGGATGGTCTCTCTGGTTGATCTGGTTTGTTTGGTTGGTCTGGTTTATCTGGTTTATCTCGTTGGTTTGGTTTGTTTGGTTGGTCTGGTGCGGAGGAGCGGGATCGCCGAACCGGTCTGAGAGCAACCGGAAAGGGCTGAGGACTGAGGGCTGAGGTTTGGGATGGAAGGCCAGAGGGAAGCGAAGTGCTGAGGCGAGAAGACTGATGGCGCGCCTCTGGGACTGAATTATTCCCCGACGGCGAGTTCGGCTTCCAGCGGATGGCCTTTACGAAACTGGCTGACGCCGAGCACCGTGAAGCCCAGGATGTGCCCCTTCTCGTCAACACGCTCCATGACGGCATCGTGTGCCGTCGGCCGCATGAAGCCCGGAGCCTCCCGGAACTGAACTTCAAGATAATCCGCTTCCGAATCAAACCAGACTTTTACTTTTTCGGCCATATTGTTTCTCCTGCCTTCAGCTGATCGGTCAAATAGGCCGTCACGACAAACGCATCTTCAGGAGCGTACTTTACCACGACACACAGCCACTTCCCACCAACCATCGTCTTGGCATAGAACTCGTAGAACAATCGTACCGCCTGATCCGACCGCGAAACCCGCACTTCGGTTGGAGAGTGAAGCACCCGCTCAATCTCCTCTGCCATACCAGTCATTTCCTGATGCTGAAGAACATGGGCGATCCGTTCATCCGTCAATCGGACAGATCGGCCAAAACAATCACGAATAATCTTCATACCGAAGGCCTGGAACAAAAAGAAATACACACGCCTAATTCAATCTCGCTTAGGCGGCAGAAGCTTACCCCTTTCCCCGCAAGAAATCACCCTCTCGGGAGAGGGAGCTTATGCGTATAGCGTATGGCACGACAAGGATGGGAGAGCTGATCGCGGATGGCGGATAGCAGGCCCGAAGGGATGGGCAGGAGGAGCGGGAGAGGCAGGAAGGGCAAGTGCAATGGTGAATTTTGAGTGTTGAATGTTGAGCACCTACGCAGCCCGGTGCGCTTTCGGTCCAGGCTCCAGAATAATACCAAGCCGCCCCCCGCAGGCCCGGACGATCCTCTGAAGCGTGCGGAGTTCATAGCGATCGTATGCCGCGTTTTCGTAACGGCTGATGGCAGAGGCCGTGGTCTTCGCTCGCTGCGCCACTTGTGCCTGAGTGAGTCGGGAAATGCTGGTCTCTCTGGTCTATTTGGTCTATTTGGTCTGTCTGGTCTGTTTGGTTTGGTTTGTTTGGTTGGTTGGTCTGGTCTGTCTGGTTGGGAGGATTGGTAACGGACGAAAGAAGCTGGGACGTGCTGAGCGTTGAGGGAAAGAGAACGGGATCAGGAACCTACTCTGTTCATCCTAATCGCGAGTGCCAATAGCCCGGCCGGCGGCGCAGGTGCATGACGGCGACGACGAGTAGACAGCTGGAGCGTTGGCTATAGATCACTGCGAACGGGAAGCGATGTACGAGGAAGCGTCTTGTTCCGTGCTTGTATTCCGGCCAGGTCTTTGGAGTTTCTCGTATGCGTGAGATTGAGGTGGTGATTTCGTACACGAACGACTCTCCGAGCCCTGGCCGTTGCGCGTCGTACCAGGCTTCGGCACGCTCCAATTCGGCAAGGGCGTCGGGGTGAAATTCAACCGACTGGTTACTTTCCATGTCGCAGCCGCCTCTGCACCTCCTCCCATGGAATCGTCTTCACTTCGCCACGCTCTACTTGCCGGAGCCGTCGCTGCACTTCCTCCTGCCAGGCCTGTTCCACGTCGGCATCCGGAATCTCGTCCAAGCTGGAGATCAACTGTTCAGCCACCTCCGCACGCTCAGTGGCACTCAACTTTAGCGCCTCCTCCAACACAACTTGCGACTTTTGCGTCATGATGAACCTCTCTTTACGTCACCAATGCCACGCTCAGCCTATCTATTATGGTCTGACGGCCTTCCGGAAACAACCGGCATGCCGTTTTTCACCCACGCACACAGTTCTGGAATCAGGCAGTTGTCTGGACTGATCGCCTATGACGAATGGCTGATGGCTGATAGCGGAATTACAACTAGAGGGCGAGAAACTGCCAGGTTAGCGACTACCCGCTTTGACCTCGTAAGATGGAATCGGCTTTCCAGTCACTCGGGCGTACAAGACCGCTGGATCCAGGTCCGCGCCGTTGGGCCAATAGATGGTTCCTAACTCTGGATGAACGCGCAGTTCACGAAACCGCGCTGGATCTTGGAGCGAGGCAAACACCCCTTCAAATCGCATGATGGCCGAGAGATCCACGTCACCGGTCACCCCATCTTCAAACCGAAGACGGACTCGATAGCCCTCCAGAGGGGTCGCTTCGACGATGTCTTTCAGCATGCGCTTACTCCAACGGCTTGATCTTCTTCAGCGGGGCCTGTTGCTCTGCGAGCGCCCAATCTTCTGCCAGCTCACTCCTGTGTAACGCACCCCATTCGGCCACCAGGCCTAAGGCCCGGGGCGGGAGGTAGCCTTCCAATAGCCTCAAGCTATCAATGGCAATTATAGCCTTATACTCGTTGTAGCGCACATGAAAATGTGGCGGAGCGTGATCGTTATAGAACATCGTAATAATGATACCGAAAAATCTGCAGAGCTCCGGCATTCCCGGGTCCTTCCAAACTATCCGAAGTTATCGAAAGCTTACCCCTTTCCCCTTGAGAAATCACCCTCTCGGAAGGGGGAGCTTATGGCGTATAGCGTATGGCACGATAAGGATGGAAAAGCTGATCGCAGATGCAGATAGCAGGCCCGAAGGGACGGGCGGGAAATGCTGGTCTCTCTGGTTGATCTGGTGTGTTTGGTTGGTCTGGTTGGTCAGGCTGGAATGCGCGGGAACTGAACGTGAATGGCCGCTGCGCTTCCGGTCGGAGTAGAATTGCAGTCCACGGAGTGTGTGTTCCCACGAGGGCGACCAATGTTGGTGACGCCGGAACTACATGCACGCAATCGCCGGGACGCGCTGGTCGCTGCCGGACTAGCCGCGCTCGCGGCCGGGTGGCTGGGCTGGCTCTTTCCGGTGCTGTGGCTGCTTGTCGGATTGAGCCCCCTCGCCTACTGGTGGGTGCGCCGGCGTTGTCTTCGGCGGCTGGCCGTGATGCAGCAGCCCTTTCCCGCTGCGTGGGAGACAATTCTACAGACGCACGTGGCGTTCTTCCGGGCGCTGGACGACGAAGGCCGGGCGCGCTTCCGGCAGCTGGTGCAGATTTTCCTGGATGAGGTTCGGACCACAGGGATCCGCACGGAGGTGGACGACAGGGTCCGTGTCCTGGTCGCGGCGAGTGCGGTGATTCCGATCTTCGGCTTTCACGACTGGTCGTACCACCGGCTGCACGAAGTGCTAATCTATCCCGACGCCTTCGACGATGCGTATCGCACGACCGGCGGGAAAGAAGAAACGATCGTAGGCATGGCGGGGCTGCACCATTTGAGCGGGGTGATGATTCTCTCGAAGCCGGCGCTGCTGGCGGGATTCGATCATCCGTCCGGGCATCACCACGTGGGGGTGCACGAGTTCGCGCACCTGGTCGAGCGGGAGACCCGTGACTATGGGATCCCGCCGGAAGTCCCCTGGATGGCGGTGCGGCAGTGGATGCGGTTTGTGGCGCAGGAGCTCGCCCATCCGTCACGGCACCGGGCCAGGCTGGACACCTATGCCTACACGAACGAGCACGAATTCTTTGCGGTGCTGGCCGAATATTTCTTCACGTCGCCCGCGTCCCTGGAACGGCGAGACCCGGCCCTCTATGCGATCATGCGGGATCTGTTTCACCAGGACCCGCGGGCGCTGCTCAACCTGGCTCCCCGTCCGTCCGGCGGCCTGGACCGGAACGCGGCCTGTCCTTGCGGCAGCGGACACAAATTCAAACACTGTTGTCTCGCCAAAGCCGGCTCGTGAGGCCTAAAGGGTATCAGGACGTGCGTAGTCTTGGGCCAAACTTAGATGAGCCGGTAGCGGCCTGATTTCTGCGTGCCGGTGCGCTGGACGAGTCCGGCCTCCAGCAGCGGGTTGAGCAGATCCATCGCCCCTTGCTTGGACACACGAAGGCTCTCACGAATTTCTTTCGGTGTCATTGACCGGTGGTCCTTGAGTAAGCGCAGCAATTGCTCTTGCCGGGGACGCAGGATGATCTGCTGCGGCGCGGTGCGCGCGCCGAGTCGCTGAATGCGGGTCCAGACACGATCGAGGGTAATCCGGAGGGCTTGAGCGCAATACTCAATCCACGCCGTCAGGTCTCCCCCTTGTTTTTGCACCTGCGCCAAGGCGGCATAGTAGGCGTCGCGATGCTCGCTATAGACCTCGTCCACGGAAAAAATATGGTGCGTATCGAATCCTCTGCGATAGAGTTCCCATAACGCCAGGGCTCGCCCGGTTCGCCCGTTCCCGTCTGCAAATGGATGAATGTCCTCGAATCGATAGTGGAGTAACGCGGAAGAAATGACCGGCGACCACTCCCGGGCCGGCCCGTTCCACCAGGCCAGCAGATCCGTCATGGCTCCATGCACCACCTGCGGCGCGGGTGGCGTGTAGCTCCCTACATAGACCTGGATATCACGATACCGGCCCGCTTCGCCCTGGTCCATGACATGGGCCGCGAGGATTGTATGGAGACTGAGGATATCCCGATGGGTGATCCGCTTTTTGTCGGCATGCCGCTCAAGATACCGAAGACCGGCAAGATAATTGAGAACTTCACGTTGGGCTCGCGCCGGTTCGGCCGGCAAGGCGTGGCCCTCCTCAATGCGCCGAACCTGCTCCAACGTCAGGGGATTCCCTTCAATCGCCGTGGAGCTGTGCGAGTTCCGCGCTCTGGCGTCACGTTGAAGTCTGGGCATCCAAGGCACCTGAATGGTGGCAGCCATGATGCGCTCACGCAAGACCGCAATGGCCTCCAGCTCTCCGACGACTCGGGCTGAAACCGTAAATGTCGGCCGGTACGGCATGAGAAACAGGATACTTAATTGGTCAAGTATGAGTCAAGTTATCGGTCAAGTGCGGACTCCCCACTGGCCCGGACGGGTGAGAGAGGACTCCCCGACACGCTGAGGGTGGCTGGGAAGTGCTGAGACTGGGGGATTAGAAATAGTGCTGAGTAGCGAGGACTGAGGGCTGAGTCGCAAGACGAGTGGGAAGGGAAGTGCTGAGCGCGTGAGATAGGCAGATGGCTGGGTGGGAGGAAGAACGGATGGCCGGTGGGTTAGGCAGCGTGGCGGCCCTTGCTCTTCTCGCTTCTCCGGATGGCGTTGGCCAGGTCGGTGGAACTCGCGCCCAGAAGAAGAAGCGCGCTGACCAAAAGCTCCATTGAGACCGATGGATCCCCCGCTTCCATTTTTGCCACGCGAGACTGGCTGGATTGGAGCCGTTCGGCGAGCTGGACTTGCGAGAAACCGTACTTCTTCCGCCGGTCACGCAGCGCGCGGCTGAGGGCCAGTTTCATTTCAATCAACACCGCATCGGCCTCGGACAAACCGAGAAAGTCCTTCACCGACCCGACCACCCACCCGGCTGCTTCCAATTTTGTCTGCTTCGCCTTCTTCATGGCCATCTTCCTACCTTCCGGTCAGATCGTCATAGTCTCTCAGTCGCCGTTTGCAGGTTTCAATGACAGACCCTGGCGTCTTTTCCGTCTTCTTGCGAAACACATCCAGAATGACAACGGCATCCACATCTACCCTATATAGGATACGGAAGGCTCCCCCTTCATCATTGATTCGCAACTCATGACACCTAGGTCCAACAATCGGCATCGGTCGCGAGTGCGGGAGGCCCAGCAACTCGCCCTCTTGTAACAATCGCAGTAGATATCCCGCTTCAAGTCGCGCTGCCGGAGAGAACGGCGGTGTCTTGACCTCACCTCTCAACCAGACAAGTGGCTTTCCTCCACGAGATCTCTTCACCAGGTTTCCTGTCTCCCTATGACACTATGTCATATCTGACATAGTGTCAAGCCAGGCCTTTGTTGGTCAAGAATGAGTCAAGCTATCGGTCAAGTGCGGACTGTACGCTGGCGAGGACGGACGAGAGAAGCCGGGAACTGCTGAGGCTGAGCGCTGGGTGTTCTGTGATATCGACCCTCACAAAATCAGCATGGCGTCGCCATAGCTGTAGAAACGATACCGTTCTTGGACCGCCTCGGCGTACATCCGTCGAACGGTGTCGACCCCGGCGAAGGCCGACACCAGCATGAGGAGGGTGGTTTTGGGGAGGTGGAAGTTCGTCATGAGCGCATCGACGGCCTGGAACTGAAAGCCCGGGGTGATGAACAGCCGGCTTTCGCCACTGGCCGGCATGATCGTCCCCTGTGCCTGCGCGACCGTCTCCAATGTCCGCACGACCGTGGTCCCGACGGCCACGACCCGCCGGCCCGCCTGTTTCGTTCGCGCGATGGCCTCGGCGACGTCGGCACCGATCACGAACCGCTCTTCTCCCATCTGATGGTCTTCGATGCGCTCCGCCACGACCGGCTTGAACGTGCCAGGGCCGACATGCAGGGTAATCGCCGCCACCTGGATCGAACGTTCCGCCAATCGGGCGAGCAGCTCCGGTGTAAAATGCAGCCCCGCCGTCGGCGCGGCGATCGCGCCTTCATGTTTGGCGAACGCCGTTTGATACCAGGCGTGGTCTTCATGGCTCGGCTGCCGTTTGATGTAGGGCGGGAGCGGCATCTGCCCGTTCTCGCGGAGGAACTGTTCCACCGGACGGTCAACCTCCATCCTCACCGTGGTACCGGTCGCGTCCCGCGTTACGATCGTCGCGCGGCACGAACCGTCGAAGGCGATGACGTCTCCGACGCGAAACGTGCCTTTGACCATGATCTCCCAGAGCCCCTCGCCGAGATCCTTGACGAACAGCACCTCGACCGATTTGCCAGCCGGCTGCTTGGTCCCCATCACTCGCGCCGCCAGCACCTTGGTATTGTTCACAACCAAGAGATCGCCCGGATCGAGCAAGGCAGGAAGGTCTGCAACCTGCCGATGGTCAAGCTGGTTCGTGCGCCGGTCCAGCACCAGCAGTCGCGCCCGATCGCGCGGGAGGACGGGCTGCAACGCCACCAGGGACGGGTCGAAGGGAAAGTCGAATGCAGAGAGTTCCATCAGGAGACAGGAGGAGCCACGACCGGGGGAATCGGTGGTGTCCGCGTGAGCGACGCGTCTTTCAATTCCGTCCCCGGATAATAATATTGAAGAATGCTGGAATAGGAGTAGCCCAGCTCAGCCAGTTCCTTGGCGCCCCATTGGCATAATCCGACCGCATGGCCGGCGCCGTATCCGGAGAGCAGGACCTCTTCACCGATCGACTCAATGGTGAATTGCGTGCTGGGAATGACCGAATAGCCCACCGCCTTCCGCAGGTCTTCTCCCCGCAAAATCAGCTCACCCTTGGCATGCAGGACGCGCAGCGTGGCCACCCGGCCCGCGCGGCTATACGTGAGCGGCGCCATCGTCGTGATCGTGCCCACAGCGAATCCCAGCTGCCGCAGATTTTTTTCAAGCGTCTCGAGTTTGAAGGAGGCTTTCCACTGATAATAGGGTGACTCGAGATCGAACGGGCACTCGACCCCCTTCAGATACGGCAAGTCTTTCGACCAGACCACCACAGAGTCTTCGGTGAGGCCTGCGGCCGTCGAAGAAAACGCCGCATAGATCGGCGCTCCCTCGTAGGTCACCACCTGCCCCCGCGTTGCCCCGACGGCCTGTTCCACCCGCGCATCGATCCCGTGACGCCCCCGATAGACTTGATCCTGCACACTCGCCGCCACGTCATACTTCCGGGACGCGCCGAGCATGTGTTGGTACAACGCATAGGTCCGGGCCGCCACCGCCTGCACCTTGAGCATTTCCAGATGCCAGGAGGAATTCACCTCCGCCGGCACCACCCCCTTCACGTATTCCTCCAGATCGACGTGATTGACGATCATCACGCCTTTCCCCCGGAGCACCACCTGCACCAACCCGCTGACTTGCAGCGTGGGTTTGTCGTCTCGGACCCCGGACGGTGCGCTACTCCCGTTCCCGTTCGGCTGCGGCAACCAGAGCTTCAGATCCTGCTCCCCGGCACGCAACGTGACCTGCTCACCATGGATGCGGGTTCCGTTCAAGAAGATCGCTTGCCCTCGCACTTCGATGCGAAGCACCGCCAGATAGGGACGGGCCTGATCCCGCTGGTCCGCGGCCCAGATGACGTCGGCGGCGCGCACCTCCAGCCGCTGGACGTCGGACGCGAGCATGACGCGGATGGAGGGAGCGGCATGGACCGGGGCTGCCACCACGCTGCCCAGCCCCATGGCCACACCCATGACCGCGGTGCAGATCTGTCGCATTATCGGCGAAAGAACCATCCTAGAATAAAGAATACCAGACTGAGCACGATACTGAGGACAATGCTGGTGGCGATGGGGAAGTAGAAGCTGACGTTGTCGCGTTTGTAGGAGAGGTCGCCGGGTAATTTACCCAGCCAACTGACGGCGCTGCCCAGGCCGGGGATCCGTTCCGCGGCGACCAATAGCACGCCGATCACCACGATCGCCACCCCGATTCCGATGAGCACCTTGCCGATCGCGGTCCATTCCACCGTTATCCCTTTATCAGTTCTTCGGCGATCTGAATCGCATTCAATGCCGCCCCTTTGCGAAGATTGTCGGACACGACCCAGAGGTTGAGGCCGTTCGTGATCGAGACATCTTCGCGCACGCGACCGATATAGACCTCGTCTTTTCCCGTCGCGTCCAGCGGCATCGGATAAAGCTTCTTCCCCGGATCATCGTACACGATGACGCCGGGCATCGCAGCCAGCGCGGCCCGCGCCTCGTTGGGCGGCAAGGGCTTTTCCAATTCGACATTGATCGCTTCGGAGTGGCAGCGCAACACCGGGACACGCACCGTCGTCGCCGTAACACGCAGCGCCGGCGTGCCGAGAATCTTCCTGGTCTCCTTCACGATTTTCACTTCTTCCGAACAGTCGCCGCCATCGTTGAACGAGCCGATGTGGGGCAGCAGATTGAATGCGATCTGATAGGGATAGACTTCCGCCTTCACGTCCTGAAACGCCATCAGATCTTTCGTTTGATCCATCAGTTCATCCATCGCCGCCGCGCCCGTGCCTGACACGGACTGAAACGTCGTGACCACCACGCGCTTGACCCCGACCGCATCCTGTAACGGCTTGAGCGCCATGACCAGCGGCGTCGTGGTGCAGTTGGGGATCGAAACGATGCCGCGCGGCATGGACTGCAACGCCTGGGCATTCACTTCCGGCACCACCAACGGCACCTCATTGTCCATCCGCCAGACGCCGCTGTCGTCGATCACCACGACACCGGCCGCGCCGAGCTTCTGTCCATAGTCCCGGCTGATGGCATCCGTCGCCGAGATCAACGCAAAGTCGACACCGGCAAAGGATGACTTGGGCGTCAGCTCCTCGATCGTCCATTCCTTGCCCTGGCACGACATCGTGCCGCCGGCCGATCGTTTGGACGCAAACAGCCGCAGGGACTCCAACGGAAACTTCCGCTCCTCCAAGATCTCCAGCGTTTCCTTCCCGACGGCGCCGGTGGCGCCGAGAATCGCCATGACGTATTTCGATTTCTTTTTCAGCATCGAGCCCTGCCTGTCTCCCTGTTACGGTGTCATTTCCCGAATCCGATGATTAAAAGTATCCGCGACGAGAATCCGCCCATCTCCGTCCACGGCGATGCCAAAGGGATAGTTGAGACTGGCATGGACCGCCACCCCACCGTCTCCACCGGCACCGGTTGTCCCTCCTCCGGCCACTCGCTCGATGAGTCCGGTTGTCCGATCCCACCGGCGCACCACATGGTTGTCGGAATCGGTGAGCCAGAGGTTGCCTCCCCGATCCACGGCGATTCCGGAGGGCCTGGCAACACTGGCCGACGGTGCCTCAGCATCGCTCTGATACCGGTACTCGCCCCCATCCCCCGCCACGGTCCGGATCAAGCCCGTGACCGGATCGATCGCCCGCACCCTTCCATTGAACGTATCGGCGATAAACAGTGTTCCATCGTCGGCGCAAGCCAACCCGCTCGGCCCGGCCAACGATGCTTCCGTCGCTGGAATGCCATCTCCATTATAGGCTGCCGCTCCGGTGCCGGCGACCGTGCGGATATGCCCCGTCGCCAGGTCGATGGCCCGGACGCGATTGTTACTCTGGTCTGCGATATATAACGTGCCCTTGTCGTTCAGCGCCAACGCTGCCGGGTCATTCAGCCCCGCCGCCGTGGCCGGTCCTCCATCACCGCCATACCGGGGCTGGCCGACACCCGCGACGGTGGTGATGATCCCGGTTCCGGCGTCCACAACACGTATACGATGGTTCATGGTATCGGCGATATACAGCGTACCCTGCCGGTTTGAGACGACCGCCGTCGGAAAGTTCAGGCACGCACGGATCGCCGGTCCACCGTCCCCGCTGAATCGCTTCGGCACCGCCGTCCCATTGACGAGATACCGGACCGTCCCGCTCAAATCGGCTTGCTGCCTGTATCCCTGCATCGTGGCCGAGACTGAATCAGCAAAGGGGTCCTCATTGATCAGTTGCGGCTCACCCGCGTTCCGAACGACAGGGGCAGGCGGTCCAGGCTCGCCGGCCATACCAGCCACAGTCGAGATGACACCGGTCGCCCGATCGATCTTCCGAATGACGTGATTTTCCGAATCGGCGATCAGCACATTGCCGGACGAGTCGACGGCCAATCCTTTCGGCTCATTCAGCGCCGCGCGGCCGCACGCGCCTCCGTCGCCTGAGTAACCGGGCTCGCCGGTTCCGGCGAGGGTGTGAATCGTCCATGCGCGATGTGCCGTGACCATGTCAGCTCAGACGGCTTAGTTCAAGTTCCGGAGAATCGCGTCGCCCATTTCGGTCGTTCCGACGATCCGGGCGCCGGGACTTTGGATGTCTTTGGTCCGATACCCGAGATCGAGCGTTTTTACGATGGCTCGGTCGATAGCCTCGGCCTCTTTGTCCAATTGAAACGCATAGGACAACATCATCGCCGCCGAGGCGATCGTCGCGATGGGGTTGGCAATGTTCTTTCCGGCGATGTCCGGCGCGCTGCCGTGAATCGGTTCGAACAGCCCGACCTTCGCGCCGACGCTCGCGGACGGGAGCATCCCGATCGATCCGGTCAGCATCGCCGCTTCGTCGCTGAGGATATCGCCGAACATGTTGTTGCACAGGAGCACGTCAAACTGCCGCGGGTTGCGCACCAATTGCATCGCGGCGTTGTCCACGTAGATATGGCTGAGTTCGACGTCCGGGTAATCTTTATGGACCTCGATCACGACCTTCCGCCACAGCTCGGACGATTCCAGCACGTTGGCCTTGTCCACCGACATCACTTTTTTCCGCCGTTTCCTCGCCGCCTCAAACGCCACTTTGGCAATTCGCCGGACTTCCTCCGTCGTGTACACTTCCGTGTTGATGCCCCGTTCCTCGCCGTTCGGTAATGTTTCAATCCCCTTGGGCTTGCCGAAATAAATGCCGCCGGTGAGCTCTCGAATCACGAGGATGTCGATCCCTTCGATCACCTCGCGCTTTAATGTCGACGCATCAACGAGATTGGGATAGACCTTGGCCGGACGGAGATTCGCGTAGAGCCCCAACGCCTCTCTGATGCCGAGCAAGGCGCGCTCCGGCCTGAGACTGTAATCCAGCCCTTCCCACTTGGGACCGCCGACAGCACCCAGCAACACCGCATCGCTTTGCTTCGCGAGTGCCAGCGTATCGTTAGGCAACGGCACCCCGACCTTGTCGATCGCCTGTCCGCCGATATCGGCAGAGGTGAATTGAAACGAATGGTGATAGGTCTCCCCGATCGCTTTGAGGATCTTCACCGCTTCAGGAACAATTTCACGCCCCACCCCGTCTCCGGCCAATACCGCAATTTTCGCGTTCACGCTCTGCGCTCCTTCCTTTTCACACAATCTTCCAGCTGCTCATTCCACCACAGTTTCATCCTCAATCCGCCAGGCCGGATCGACCAGACACAAGAATTCGATCTCCGACGTCCCCGTATTCTCCAAGAACTGTGTGCCGCCCGGCGGTACGTACACGATCGAGCCCGCTTCAACCGGACAGGTCTCCGCGTCGATGGTCATGCGGCCCTGCCCCGCGATGAAATAGTACACTTCTGACGAGGTCAGGATGTGCCGTTTCGACCGCTTCCCGGCCGCAAGCCTGCCATGGGCCACACTATACCCAAGCGCCACTCCGTCTTTGGCCGGATGCATCAGCTCCCGCAGAACCGTGTGGTCCCCGGCCACAAATTCCCGACACTCTGCAAGGGTTCGCTTCAGCATAGGTGAGCCGCGTTGGGCCGTGCGGCCCACAGCGGGTCACTCTAGCCCGGCAGGAATGATCAAATCAAGCGGACCGGCTGCCCGCCACCGGCCTCTTTGGACGCCATGTAGGCCAGCCGATTCAGGGCGTTGAGATAGGCTTTCGCCGCCGCCGCGATGATGTCGGTATCGGCCCCGTGGCCCGAAACAGTCCGCCCGTCTTCTTGGACCCGCACCGATACCTCGCCCTGCGCGTCGGTTCCGCCGGTGATCGCGTTGACGCCGAACATCAGCAGTGTGCTCTTGGTGTGAATCATCGCCGCAATGGTCCGGTAGACGGCATCGACAGGCCCGTCTCCCGTTCCCGATTGCGTCACCGACTGCCCATCAATCTCCAGCTCCACCGTGGCGGTCGGAGTCCGATCGGTCCCACTCTCGACATGGAACGACTTCAGGACGATGCGTTCCGCCATCTTGGCCAATTCTTCCGACACGATGACTTCGAGGTCTTCCTCGTAAATCTCCTTCTTTTGGTCGGCCAGCTTCTTGAACCGCTCGAAGGCATGGTTGATCTCTTCTTCGCTGAGCTTGTATCCCAACTCCTCCAGCCTCTGCCGAAAGGCATGCCGTCCGGAGAGTTTGCCCATGACCATCTTGCTTTCCACCAAGCCGACCGACTCCGGCCGCATGATTTCATAGGTGGTCTTGTCCTTCAGCAGACCATCCTGGTGAATCCCGGACGTGTGCGCGAAGGCATTCGCCCCGACGATGGCTTTATTGGGCTGGACCACCATGCCGGTAATCTTGCTGACCAATCGGCTGGCCTTGGCAATCTCTTCCGTCTTGATCTGTGTATCAGCCTGATAGAAATCCTTCCTGGTCCGGAGCCCCATGACGATTTCTTCCAATGAGGTGTTGCCGGCACGCTCTCCAATCCCGTTGATCGTGCATTCCACCTGGCCGGCGCCGTTGATGATCGCCGCCAGACTATTGGCCACCGCCACACCCAAATCGTTGTGGCAATGGACCGAGATCACAGCCTGCTTCGCGTTGGGGACCTTCTCGCAAATCCCCTTGATCAAGGCGCCGAATTCTTGGGGAACCGCATAGCCCACCGTGTCGGGAATGTTGACGGTGCCGGCTCCGGCCGCAATGACCGCCTCGATCACCTCGTACAGATAGGCCGGATCGGAACGGCTGGCATCCATCGGCGAAAACTCGACGTCATCGACATAGCCCCTGGCCCGCTGCACCATGTCGACCGCACGCTTCTTGGCTTCCTCTCGCGTCATCCGAAATTGATGTTTCAAATGGATGTCGGACGTCGAGAGAAACGTATGGATCCGGACCTTAGGCGCTCCTTTTAACGCATCCCATGCCCGATCGATGTCTTCAGGGCGGGCCCGCGCGAGGCTGCAGATCGTCGGCCCGTCCACCTCCTGCGCAATCCGTCTCACCGCTTCGAAATCCCCCGGTGAGCTGTAGGCAAACCCTGCCTCAATGATATCGACGCCGAGGCGGGCCAGCTGCTTGGCGACCATGACTTTTTCTTCCACGTTCATGCTGGCGCCGGGCGACTGTTCGCCGTCCCGCAACGTTGTATCGAAAATTCGTATCATGCGCGTCATCATCCACCTCTCTGCTCACAGCCCATAAATACAAAAAGCCTTCGCCCGGCAGGGACGAAGGCTTCACGCGCTCCGTGGTACCACCCTGTTTCAGTCCGGACCAGCCTGCGCCGTCCGGAACCCTTCATTCGGCCCGTACGGGGGCCAAGCGGAATCCACTACTCTGATTTCACGGATTCAGGCTCGGAGGCGAGTTCGGCACCGTGTAGATTGGCTCGCACCAACCGCCAATTCTCTGAGGCTACACCGGTTGCTTACTACTCCTCGTCACAGCCACTCACGTCTCTACTGCTACGGCTTGGACTCAAGCGATGGCGTCTCGGGTTTGACGACGACTTTCTTCCCCATGGCTCGCGCCACCAGCCAGAATATGCGCTCCATCGGACCCAACAAGGCATACCCGGCAAAGATCACGAATAACATACCTTGGGGCCAGGCCGCCACCATCATCAACCCCAAAATCCCCCAGACCAGATACGTCACTTGTTGCGGACCTTTAAACTTGAGGTCCTTGAAGCTGCGATACTTGATCGTGCTGACCATCAGGAACGACAGCGCGAGCGTCACGCTCAACACGACGACCTGCTTCAGGTCCGCTCCCATGTGCAGCACATAGTGATCGAACACCACCATCGACGCGACGACACCGGCCGCGGCGGGGATGGCCAAGCCCGTAAAGTACTTGCCGTCGGACAGCGCCACGGTCGAGTTGAACCGCGCGAGCCGCACTGCGCCCATCGCCACATACGCGAACATGACCGCGACGCCGAACGTGCCCAGCCCGCTCAACGCCCACGAATACATAAGGAGCCCCGATGCGACGCCGAAGGATACGACATCGGACAGGGAATCGTACTCCAACCCGAAATGGCTCGTGCTATTGGTCAGGCGAGCCGACTTCCCGTCCAAGACGTCGAACACCATGGCGATGAAGATGGCGATGGCCGCCGCCAGGTAATCGGCGTTGAAGACGGCGAGGATGGCATAGACCCCGCAGAACAAATTGCCGGTCGTAAAGAGGTTCGGGATGAGGTGCATGGCGGCCTTGCGGCGCTTGCTGTCCTTGCCGAACGAATTCCTGAATCCCGCGGTTTTCATCGGAGCTCTCCCAGAATGCTTTCCCCGCCTTTGACATGATCGCCGACGGCGACCTTCAGGGTGGTACCGACCGGAAGAAAGGTGTCCATCCGAGACCCGAAGCGGATCAACCCGTATCGCTCTCCGCGCCTTGCCAAATCCAACGGCGATGCCCAACAGACGATCCGCCGGGCGATGAGCCCCGCCACCTGCACACACAACACTTTCACCCCTTCAACCGTCTTGATCATGAGCGCGTTCTGTTCATTCCGCAACGTCGCGTCCGGTTTGCTGGCGACCATGAACGCCCCGGGCTGGTACTGGATGTTTTCCACCGTCCCGTCGCAGGGCATGCGATTGATGTGCACATTGAACACATTCAAGAAAATCGTCACGCGAACGGCCCGTTCTTTGAGATAGCGCGGTTCGAATTCCTCTTCGATGGCGATGACTTTGCCGTCGCCGGGCGCCACGATGAGATGCGGGTCCTTGGGAACAACCCTGGCCGGATTGCGGAAAAACCAGGCGACGAACGCTGTGAGGAGCGCCGCCCCCACCGCCAGCACCGTCCACCCCAACCATCCGGCCACGACCGTCACCACGGCGGGAATAGCAATAAACGGCAGCCCTTCTTTCGCGAAAGGAATTCCCACGGCCCGATCGATCATTGTTTCGCCTTTACCCTGCATGCACCAACCGCCATCTTCCGGCCATCACGTCCGAGATCATTATACAAACTGATTGCGGACGGGTGACAGCTTTTCTTTAGTTCTTGGTTTTGTCGACGAGCTGATCTTTTTTCAACCAGGGCATCATCGCCCGCAGCTTCCCCCCGACGGCCTCGATGGGATGCGCTTCGCCTTTGGCCAGCAACGCATTGTAGACGGGACGATTCGCCTGGTTCTCCAGCACCCACTCTTTGGCAAACCGGCCGGTCTGAATTTCATCGAGGATCTTTTTCATCTCCCGCTTGGTCTCTTCCGTCACCACTCTCGGCCCCCGCGTGACATCCCCATACTTGGCGGTCGTGCTGATCGAGTATCGCATATTGGCGATGCCGCCTTGATAGATCAAATCGACGATCAGTTTGACTTCGTGCAGACACTCGAAATACGCCATTTCCGGCGAATACCCGGCTTCGACCAGGGTTTCATATCCTGCCTGGATCAACGAGGTCAGGCCTCCGCACAAGACCGCCTGCTCTCCGAACAAATCGGTCTCGGTCTCTTCCCGAAAATTGGTTTCGATCACGCCGGCCCGCCCGCCGCCGATGGCGCTGGCATAGGCCAACCCCACCTGCCTCGTCGTCCCGCTGGGGTCTTGATGGATGGCCAGCAGACAAGGCACGCCGCTGCCCTTGGTGTATTCGGAACGAACGAGATGTCCGGGACCCTTCGGCGCCACCATAAATACGTTCACCGACGCCGGCGGGACGATTTGGCCGAAATGAATGTTGAAGCCATGGCCGAACGCCAAATACGAGCCGGGCTTGAGATTGGGGGCGATGTCCTGCCGATAGATGGCGGCCTGCGCCTCATCGGGCGCCAGGATCATGATGACGTCGGACGACTTCACGGCATCGGCCACCGGCATGACTTTCAAGCCGCTTTGTTCCGCCTTTTTCCACGACGCGCCTTCACGCAACCCGATGACGACGCTCACGCCGCTCTCTTTCATGTTCAGCGCATGGGCATGCCCCTGGCTGCCATAGCCGACGACGGCCACCTTCTTGTTCCGAATCTGCTGAATGTCCGCATCCTTGTCGTAATAAATCTTCATGTTCAACTCCTTCACCTCTGCCTATTCCTTGACTGATACCGGATCGCTCTGCACTACGAGCACGTTATTCGCGAGCGATTTTTTTGGCTTGCGCGACAGCCTGGCGGATCGGCTCCCGAGCCACGGCGACCCGGCCTGTGCGGACCAATTCCTTGATCCCCAGCGGTTGCAGCAAGTTGATGATCGCTTCGATCTTCTTGGGATCACCGGACACTTCGACGGTGTAGGTGGTCGGGGTGGAATCGATCACGTTGGCCCGAAAAATATCCACGATCCGCAGCGCCTCCGCGCGGTCCGCATCTTTCGTATGGACCTTGATGATCGCCGTCTCCCGCGACACGAACTCCGTCTCGTTCAGGTCCACGACTTTGATCACGTCGATGAGCTTGTTGAGCTGTTTGACGATCTGCTCGATGATCCGCTCGTCGCCGGACGTGACGATCGTCATTTGCGACATGGACGGATCGAGCGTGGGCGCGACGGACAGGCTTTCAATATTGAACCCGCGCCCACTGAACAATCCCGCGACGCGCGACAACACGCCGAACTTGTTTTCAACCGTCACCGAAATAATGTGTTCCATCTTGACTCAAAGAGCATATGGCCGATGGCTTATGGCTCGGAGCCGACAGAACGTTGGCTCCTGTTTCTGCCATCAGCAATACGCCATACGCTCCCACTCCTATGCGGTTAGCACCGTATCTTTATCTTCCGGCGTCACCTGTTTGGCCCCCGACTGCTTCTTCTTCAGTTCCGGCGGATCTTCGAGAATCATCTCATGATTGCAGCCGCCGGCCGGGATCATCGGATAACAATTTTCAAACGGATACGTAGGCACATCGACGATCACGGGCCCCTCGGTCGCCAACGCTTGTTTCAACACGTCGTCAAGATTCGCGAGCTTGTCCGCCCGCAATCCAACCGCCCCATAGGCTTCCGCCAGTTTGACGAAATCCGGCGTGGTGCCCAAATCGCTGGAGGCATAGCGCCCTTCATAAAACAGGTCCTGCCACTGCCGCACCATGCCGTGAAACCGGTTGTTGAGGATGATGATCTTCACCGGCAACTTGCTCACCACCGCCGTGGCCATCTCCTGCATGTTCATTTGCACGCTGCCGTCTCCGGCAATGCAGAGGACGAGCCGATCGCGAAATGCGGCCTGCGCGCCCATCGCCGCAGGAAATCCAAATCCCATCGTACCGAGCCCGCCCGAGGTCAACCACCGGTTCGGCTTCGCCAGCTTGAAGTATTGCGCCGCCCACATCTGGTGCTGGCCGACATCCGTCGAGACAATCGGGTCACGATCCTTGGTGAGCTCGTACAACCGCTTCACGACCTGTTGCGGCTTGATCGGCCCGTCTTTCTCCTGTTGATAGGTCAACGGATGCGCCTGCCGCCATTGGTTGATCTGATCCCACCAGGGCTTCCGAAGCTCTTTCTGTTCGCCGTTCACCGTCGCGCGCAGCACCTGAATCAATTCACGCAGCACGGTTTTGCAATCGCCCACGATCGGCACATCGACATGGATGTTCTTCCGGATCGACGTCGGATCGATATCGATATGAATCACCTTGGCATGGGGACAGAATTCCGACACCTTGCCCGTCACCCGGTCGTCGAACCGCGCCCCGACGGCAATCACCAGGTCGGAGTAATGCATCGCCATATTGGCCTGATAGGTCCCGTGCATCCCCAGCATGCCCAACGACAACGGATGTTCTCCCGGAAACACCCCGAGCCCCATCAAGGTCATATCGACCGGGATCTGTGTCATCTCTGCCAATTCCAGCAGTTCCTGCGAGGCCCCGGAAAACACCACCCCGCCGCCGACATAGAGAATCGGCTTCTTGGCTTTCATGATGGCTTCGGCCGCCTGCTTGATCTGCCACTTATTCCCTTCATAGGTCGGGTTGTAGCCACGGATCGAGACGGAATTGGGATAGGTGAACTCCGCCCTCGCCATCGACACATCTTTGGGAATATCGACCAGCACTGGCCCGGGACGGCCGGTCGTCGCGATGTAGAACGCTTCCTTGATCGTTGACGCCAAATCATTCACGTCTTTGACGAGGAAATTGTACTTAGTGCAGGGGCGGCTTAAGCCCACGTTATCGGCCTCTTGGAACGCATCGTTTCCGATCAGGCTGGTTGGCACTTGCCCACTGAAGCAAACCAATGGGACGGAATCCATATACGCATCGGCCAACGCCGTAATCACGTTGGTCATTCCGGGACCGGACGTCACGAGACACACGCCGGCTTTGCCGGTCGCTTTGGCATAGCCTTCGGCCATATGGCCCGCACCTTGCTCGTGGCGGGTTAAAATGACTTCGAGGTCCTTCTGCTGATGCAGCATGTCGAAAATCTTCAAGACGACGCCTCCGGGAAGCGCAAAGACGGTCTTCACCCCTTCCCGCTTGAGGCATTCGATGAAGATCTCAGCACCGGTGAGTGTCATAACGGCCTCCTCCCACCACGAAACCAGGTATCGCCCTATCCAAATCGCTCAACGCCGTTGTCAGAAGTTTCCACTCCCCACAGACAGCGGGATATCGTCACAAGCACGTAGAAATTTCTGAAAAATCAACAGGAAAGATTGACGATCCTACCATCATGCTAAATAGCGGGTCAATAGGACGGGGCGAAGCGGACTCCCTCGCCCAACACCCAACCCGGAGCAGAAGACAGATGCAAGGGCAAGGGATAGAGCGTGGGTGTGAAGGCCTATAAGCCGGATTCTGTTCTCACCGGAGAGGACTCTCCGGCGGAGATGATCATTTCTCTGGGATTCGAGTTACCTCGAACCTCAAGCAGCCTACCCGAAGACCTCGACCGGGCCGGTCGGTTTGCAAGACACACAAGGCATCCTGCAAGTGTCTTCCTATTTGGCCTTGCACCGGGCGACGCTTACCGTGCCAGTGATGTCACCACCACCGCGGTGGGCTCTTACCCCACCGTTTCACCCTTACCTGAGCCATAGCGACCAGATGGGATCCCGTCGCGTCGGCCATCGGCGGTTTGATTTCTGTGGTGCCGGTGTCGGATCGCTCCGCCTGGGAGTTACCCAGCGCCCTGCCCATGGAGTCCGGACTTTCCTCCCGATGCCGAAGCACCGAGCGATCATCCGGCCTTCACACCCACGCACGAGAATTATAATGAAGAGTGGCGATCCGTGACAAGGAGACGTCGCTCCAGGACTTCGCTTCCCGCCGGCACAAGAGTCTCAACCTCGTCTTTTCATTTCGCGGCAACCAGACGCGGTTGATGGCGCTGGACAAGTGGACTCTGCCCTACCGGCTGCCCACTGCCGGCAACAATGTTGTGGGAGCCGGTGTTCTTTTCTCATAAATGGCCATGGCTTCTGGCATCCAGGACTTTAATTGTTCAATCCTGGTGTCATGACCTGGATGGGTGGAGAGAAACTCCGCCGGGCCACCACCGCCCGACAACTGGGCCATCCGTTCCCACAGCCCGACGGACTCGCGCGGGTCGTACCCGGCATCGGCGGCCAGGAGAATTCCTACATAATCGGCCTCCGATTCATGAGCCCGGCTGAACGGCAGCAGGACCCCCACCTGTGCCCCGACCCCAAGCGCCGCCATGGTCGCCTGACCGAGTGCAGGATTGCCCCCGCCGGCGTTGAGCACCGCACCGGCGACTTGCAAGGCCGCATTGGTCAACTGCCCCTGGCTCATGCGCTCCGCCCCATGACGAGCCAAGGCATGCACCACTTCATGTCCCATCACCGCCGCCAACCCGGCTTCTGTCTTGGCCACAGGGAAAATGCCGGTGTACACGGCCATCTTGCCGCCGGGTAGCGCGAAGGCGTTCGCGGTCTGATCGTCTTTGATCACCGTCACGTCCCACTGAAACTGCTTGGCCATCTCACCATACTTCGATCGCTTCGCCGCCTCGACGATCTTCGCCGCCACCCGTCTCACCGGCTCGATCTCGCGGGGGTCCTGAGACAGTCTCATTTTCGGATCGCGCCTGATCTGATCGTATGCCTGCGCGCCCATTTGCGCTTCCTGACTGACCGATGTCATCAGCAATTGCGACCGGCCGGTATAGGGATTGGTTTCACAGCCGGCCAGACCGAGGCCTGCGATCAACAGACTGACCATCCCGAGAACACGCCCCCGTTGTTGTCGTCCCGCCATCACCGATTCTCCTCTCGGGCCATCACGCAATGCCGTGACCACCGATTTGACCCTGCGCATCCGATTGAGTAGATTACCGCGCCCTTCGCCATCTTTTCCAGCAGGAGCGTCTCATGGCGGCTGATCGGTCGATGAAGTCCATAGAACGCATCGGCATCGATGAATCCGGCAAAGGCGATTATTTCGGCCCGCTCGTCATCGCGGCCGTCTTTGTCGATGCCACCACCCACGGTGAATTGAAACTGATGGAGGTCCGCGACAGCAAGAAGATTTCTGACGGACGCATTCTGGAAATGGCACCGGACATCAAAACCATCTGCCCGCACAGTGTCATTGCGATCGGTCCGCAGAAGTACAACGAGCTCTATGCCAAGATCAGGAATCTCAACCGATTGCTGGCCTGGGGCCACGCCAAAGCGCTGGAGAATTTACTGGAACGGGTTTCTTGTGAGAGGGCGATCTCGGATCAGTTCGGCAATGAGCGGCTGATTCTGAATGCCTTGCAGGATAAAGGGCGGAAGATCGTCCTGGAGCAGAGAACGAAAGCTGAATCGGACCTGGCCGTCGCTGCTGCGTCGATCTTGGCACGAGCGGAGTTTCTACTGCGCCTGAAACGCCTCTCTGGTGAAGTCGGCACGACGCTGCCGAAGGGCGCCTCCCCGGCCGTCGAACTGGCGGCGAAGATGATTATCAAGAAACACGGGCGGGACCGTCTTGGCACCGTGGCCAAACTGCACTTCAAGACCACGCAAGCTGTATTGGCAGGTTAGACTGACTCGCCGATTTCGAGGTCTGAAGACTTGGCTCCTGACACGGAGGACGCTTCCGTCGCCGGTTCGCCTTCCCAATACAGCATCCGGCGGCAATAGGGACAGACATGCAGGTCGTCGGACCGTTTGACCTGCGCAATAAGCTGAGGCGGGATCTGCAAGCGGCAGCCGGTGCAAATACCATCGCGCACCGCCGCCAGCGCCTGGTCTTTGCGCGAGGCCTTGATCTGGGTGTACCGGTCGAGCAGGCTTTTCTCCACTCGCGCCGCGGCTTCCCGGTAGAGCGCTTCAACTTGGGACAGCTCCACGGCCAGCGTGCGATCCTGTTCGTCCAAGACCTGCTTTTCCTGCGCGAACGCCCCCTCCAAGGCCTTCTTCTTCCCTTCGGCCTCTTTCACCGTTCGCTGGAGCTGGTCGATCTTGTCCATGCAGACCAGAATCTTTTCTTCAAAATCCCCGCGCTTCTTATTGGCCAGATCGAGTTCGAAGAGATGGGCCTGATATTCCTTGTTGGTCTTCAAGCTCGCCGCGTGCGACTTCATTTTCTCTGTCTGGGCTTCGTGCGCCTCTAAGTCCTTTTCGTGCGAGCGCCGTTCCTTGGCCGCCGCCTCGGCGGCGGTCTTCGTCTCATTCAGCGTGTTCGAGGTGTCGCGTAGCGGGGCTTCAGCCGTGTGCAAGAGTTCGGGGATTTTTCTGCGGGCATCACTGATCTCCATAATACGGAGATCAAGTTTCTGCAATTCAAGGAGTGGGGACAGTTTGCGGCTCAACGTGCCCTTTCTCTGCCGTGAGGCCCCTTCGGCGATCGATACGGTCTGGTGGGCCCACTAGGACTTGAACCTAGGACCAGCTGATTATGAGTCAGCCGCTCTAACCACCTGAGCTATGGGCCCTGTTCGGACAGGTTCGGGCTCAGCCTCGACCTTCCCCTCGGCCTCAGGCGGGGATTCTAGGCTCCCCTCCGAATGGAGTCAATCGAGCCCATCCGGTCGATACTTACAAACTCTCGACGAAGCTTCTCAGCTTTTTGCTCCGGCTCGGATGGCGCAACTTCCGCAAAGCCTTGGCTTCGATTTGCCGGATGCGTTCGCGCGTCACCTCAAAATCTTGTCCCACTTCCTCCAGCGTATGGTCGGTGGCCTCTCCGATGCCGAATCGTTTGCGCAAGACCTTTTCTTCCCGCGGCGTCAGAGTTTCCAGCGCGCTGTTGATCTGCCGTTGCAGGTCATACCGGATCGCCGCTTCCAACGGCGACACGGCCTTTTTGTCCTCGATGAAATCGCCCAGATGGCTGTCTTCCTCCTCGCCGATCGGCGTTTCGAGGGAAATCGGCTCACGCGCGATCTTGAGAATCTTCCGCACCTTGTCCACGGGCAGATCCATCCGCTCGGCGATTTCTTCCGGCAGCGGCTCGCGGCCGAGTTTCTGCACGAGATGGCGCGACGTGCGGATCAGCTTGTTGATCGTCTCGATCATGTGGACCGGAATCCGGATCGTCCGCGCCTGGTCGGCGATCGCCCGGGTGATCGCCTGGCGGATCCACCACGTCGCATACGTGCTGAACTTGTACCCGCGCTTGTACTCGAACTTATCCACGGCTTTCATCAGCCCGATGTTGCCCTCCTGAATGAGATCCAGGAACTGCAACCCTCGATTGGTGTACTTCTTGGCAATACTGACCACCAGACGCAGGTTGGCTTCCACCAGTTCGGCCTTGCCGCGTTTGACCTTTTCTTCCGCGACGTCGAGATGCTTGACGGCATCCTTGATTTCTTCGGCCGGAACCAGCGCCTCCTCGGTTTCCAACTGGCGCACTCGGGCCTTGGCGGCTTGGTAGACCTTCTTGATTTCCAGCAAGTTCTCTTCCGATACCCCGGTCTTCCGTTTCACGGCCAACAGGTCCGGACGGCTGCGGCACATTTTCCTGAGCAGTTCCGCGCCCGCTTCGCCGCCCACGCCAATCCGCCGCTGGCAATTCACCGCCTCCCGCTCCGCCGCCCGAATCTGGACATTGAGGTCGCGGACGCGCTGCACCATCCGATCCTTGAGTACCCCGTGAAGATTCACGGATTCGATCTTGTCCACGACCTGCTGGCGCACCAGATCAAACTGTTTTTTGAACTTCTTCTGCTTGGCCGGATCAGTGCCGAGATGCTTCCCCTTGTCGACCAGCGCCTTGAGCGCCAACGAGACCTTTCGCACCGCGTTCAATGCGTCCAGCGTCTTGACACGCAACTCCTCGTAATCACGCTCGACCGGCTGCTGATCCTCTTCGAGTTCTTCCTCCTGCTCCTGCACCGGCACGATCTCGCGCACATCGATGGTGCCGTCCTTCAGCTGATCGCGCAAGGCGAGCACAAACTCGATGGTCATCGGCATGCCATAAATCACGGACGCGATGTCGTGCTTCCCTTCCTCGATCCGTTTTGCGATTTCAATCTCGCCTTCGCGGCTGAGCAGCGCCACGCTGCCCATTTCCTTGAGGTATAACCGCACCGGGTCGTCCGTCCGGCTCAACGCCCCCGGCGTCAGGTCGATCGGTTTGTCGTTTTCCTCCTCGGACTCCGTATCCACATCCTCGGCATCCTCGCCGGCCTCGCCGTTCTCGGATCGTTTCCGCGGCCGCTCGCCTTCGGGCGCATCGACGATTTCGATGTCCATCTCGCCGAACATGGTCATAATGCTGCCAAACTGGTCGGACGACACGACTTCAGCCGGCAAGGTGCTGTTGAGTTCGTCATAGGTCAGGAAGCCTTTTTCCTTCCCGATCGTGATCAGCTTTTTTACCTCACCGAGCAATTCTTGTTTCGGCATGACTACTCCTTCACTAAGGACACCGCCCCGGCAGCCGGCACGGCAGCTTTCCGGATGCGCAGTTCGTTGATTTGCACATTCAACTGTCGCACATCATCCGCACGCCCTTCACGTTCGGCTGCCTTCAGCCGGCCGATCAGATCCCGCAGCACTTGTTCCGCCCGCTTACGATCGAGGCTATCCAGGCAAGCCCGAACGTGAAGGGGAACATCGTCGAAATGATCCTCGCGCATCGACAATTCCGTCGTCAGCGCGCCACACTCAGGATCGCCCACCGACGCATCCAAAACCGATCGGAGAGTGATGCGCCCCTCCCGATCCACATGAGCCAGCGCGATCTCGACCAGTTTGCGTCCGGGCGCGACGGTAAAGGCCTCCGGTTTCAGACGCCGGACGTCGGCAGAAGACAACTTGCCCTGCAACAGCAAAAACAGCAAATCCCGCTCTTCGGGCAATCCTTTGAACAGGACATTGAGCGGGATCTCCGGTGTGGGCTGCGTACGCGGCAACTCCACACGTGGCTTCGGCTGAGCGAGGAGGGCCGGGTACCGTTCGATCAGCCGGGACTGGCTGATTCCTAGTCGTTCCGCCACGATTCTAAAACGCTCCCCCCGCTCGATGGGGTGTTCGCTCTTCTGCAGAATCCGCAGCACCTCGTCGACGCTTCGGATGCGGCTTTCCAGTGAGCCCGCTTCGGCCTGTTTGACCGTGTAATCCAGCGCATAGTCCAGGAGACTGGGGGCGGCCGCTTCCAGCCGTGCGAAGGTGCCGGCACCCTCCTTCCGCACAAAGGTATCAGGGTCCTCACCGGCCGGCAGGGTAACGACTTTGACGCCTAATCCACTGTTGACGAACAGATCCAATCCTCGCAACGCCGCACGCACACCGGCCGCATCAGGGTCGAACAGCAGCACCACTTGATCGGCAAACCGCCGCACGGCGTGAATATGCTCGGGGGTTAACGCGGTCCCCAGTGTGGCGACGGTGTGGGTGAGCCCCGCCTGGTGCAGCGCGATCGCATCGAAATACCCCTCGACGACGATCACCGTCTTGGTTCGCACGATGGCTTCACGCGCCTGATCGAAGGCAAAGAGCGTCTGCCCTTTCTTAAACAAGGGGGTATCAGGGGAATTCAAATATTTGGGCTCGCCATCACCCAGCACCCGGCCGCCGAATCCGACGACGCGCTTGCGCAAATCCGTGATCGTGAACATGACGCGGGCCCGGAACCGGTCGTAGAAACCGGATCCATTGTCGCGCGCCACCACAAGGCCGGCCGCGGCCAGATCGCCTTGCGTAAAGCCCTGCCTGGTGAGGGCTTTGAGCAATCCATCCCATTCGGCCGGCGCCACACCGATCCCAAATCGATCAATCATGGACGGCTGAATGCCCCGCCTCTCCAGATAGTCGCGCCCGACGGCTCCGATCTTGGGATCACGCAGATTGTGCGTGAACCACGCCGCCGCGGCCTCGTTCACCTGTTCGACTCGCTTGGCTTGTCCCACCGGAGCTCCGGTGCGGGAGGCCATCTCGCGCACTTCGATTCCCACCTTCTGACCGAGATCCCGCACCACTTCCGGGAAACTGGATCCCGTCAAACGGGTGAGGAACGTGAACACGTTGCCCCCGGCTCCGCAACCAAAACAATGGAAGATTTGGCGGGACGGGCTGACGGTGAATGAGGGGGTCTTCTCCTGATGAAATGGGCATAAGCCCTTGAGATTTTGGCCGGCTTTCGTCAGGGACACGTGATGACCAACGATGTCCGTGATGTCGATCCGGCTCTTAATCTGATCGATGATGTCGTCGGAAATCAGCCCGTGACCCACGAGAGTCAACACTCCTGCTTCCTCGTCGCACGCGATGGGACGAGTCTATGACGAAGTGGTTGAAAAATTGACCGGACAGATTAACAGACGGCTCAAAAATCTGTCAATTCCGAGGAACGGCGTCAGCCCGGCGGCCAGCCCAAATGTCGGCCGCCTATGACGTGAAAATGCAGATGGAAGACGGTTTGGCCTCCGTCTCGCCCCGTATTGGCCACCAGACGAAATCCTGGGTCGGCCACCCCTTTGTCTTTCGCCACCTTCGTACAGGCCAGCAACAACCTGGCCAGCAAAGGTTGATCCGACTCGCCCAGATCTTGGATGGATGTCACATGCCGTTTCGGAATCACCAGGGTATGCACCGGCGCCTGCGGATGGATGTCATCAAAGGCCAGGGTCTGATCATCTTCGTGAACAATCTTCGCGGGAATCGTTTTCCCCGCAATCTTACAGAACAGGCAGTCGCTCATCGCCCGCTCCTCACTTCTCCGTTCTCAATCCGGACTTGCCGAATCGCTTGCCCAACTCCTGATAGATGTCCTGAAGCGCCACTTCATGATAGCCCAACACCATCAGCGTGTGAAAGAAGAGGTCGGCCACCTCATAGACGATTTCTTCCTTCTTGCCGCCTTTCGAGGCCAGCAGCACTTCCCCCGCCTCTTCCGCGACTTTCTTCAGAATCTTGTCATGGCCGCCTTCGAACAGCTTGGTCGTATAGGACCCGGCTTGCGGGTGCGCGCGACGCTCGCGGATCGTCCGCAGTACCGCCTCAAGAATCCCCCCTGCCGCATCCTGAGTGTTCTCCGCAACCGTCCGCCCTTGTTCGTCCAGTCTGGAAAAAAAACAGGCCCGTTCACCCGTATGGCAGGTCGGGCCGACGGCCTGGGCCTTCACTAAGATGGTGTCGTGGTCGCAATCGACGAAGAGATCTTTGACATGCAGGGTGTGCCCGGACGTCTCGCCTTTTTCCCAGAGACGCTTGCGCGATCGACTCCAAAAGTGGACGCGCTTGGTCGCGAGGGTTCTGGCGATGGCCTCTTGATTCATATAGCCCAGCATCAGCACTGATCCGTCCAGCCAATCCTGCACGACGGCCGGGAGTAGGCCTTGTTGATCGAATGTGAACTGAGGTGCCGGTTTCTGATTCATCTGCTCACACGGCCTGTTCTACAGAAGCCCTTCGTACGGGAATCCCCCGTTCCTTCAAATACGCCTTTGCCTGAGGAATCGTATACGTCCGAAAGTGAAAGATCGACGCCGCCAGAACGGCATCCGCCTTCCCCTTCACAAACCCATCATACAAGTGATCCAGCGTGCCGACTCCGCCGGACGCAATCACAGGAATCGACACCCGTTCCGACACAGCGGCAGTCAGCGCCAAATCGTACCCGCTCTGCCTGCCATCTTGATCCATGCTGGTCAATAAGATTTCTCCCGCCCCGTAGCCTTCCATTCGTTTTGCCCAATCCATAACGTCTAAGCCGGTCGATCGGCGCCCGCCGTGCGTAAACACGTCCCATCGGTCGGCGTCCGCAGCCCGCTTCGCATCGATGGCGACGACGATGCATTGTGTGCCGAAGCGCTGGGCCGCCTCTTTGACAAACTCAGGCCGCTCCACCGCCGCCGTGTTGATACTGACCTTGTCCGCCCCGGCGTTCAGCAGATTTCTGACATCGTCGAGTGTGCGCACCCCGCCGCCGACCGTCACCGGCATGAACACCCGCGCAGCCGTCCGTTCGACCACGTCGAGAATCGTCTTGCGGTTTTCATGGGACGCCGTGATATCCAGGAAGCAGAGTTCATCCGCCCCTTCACGATCGTATACCACCGCCGCCTCAACCGGATCGCCCGCATCGCGAAGATTCAGAAAGCTCACGCCTTTCACGACACGACCGTCCTTCACGTCTAGACAAGGGATGATGCGTTTGGTCAACATACTCGCTCACAACGCTCGCTCACGGCCAGAGGCACGAGGCCTGCGGCTCGGACTCCGTTCACCCCTTGCCCCTCGCCCCTGGCCCAGTGCCGAGTGCGGCAACCGCGGCGGCATAGTTCAGTTTGCCGTCATACAGCGCCTTGCCAACGATCGCCCCTTCGATCTGCGGTCCAAGCGCTCGCACCTCAAACAGATCCTCGACCCGGCTGATCCCTCCGGAGGCAATCACGGGAAACGCGGACGCAGCGGCGACTTCCTTCAATGCCGGAAGATTCGGCCCGCTCAACATCCCATCCCGCGCGATATCCGTGTAAATGACCGCCCCGATTGCCAGCCCACTCACTTCCTTCAACAAATCGATGGCCCTCGTGTCCGACACCGATGTCCACCCCTTCACGGCGACTTTGCCGTCGCGCGCATCGAGGCCCAGCAGGATTTGCCGGGGGAATTCCCGGCAGGCCTGTTCAAGAAACGCCCGATCCGTCAACGCGGCCGTCCCCAGAACCACGCGCGACACCCCAGCCTGAAGATAACGACGAACCGTCTCGATGGTCCTGATCCCACCGCCGATCTGAACCTTGACCTTCACCGTCTTCAGGACGGTCTCAATCTCCGGAAGATTGCGGGGTTCCCCGTCGACCGCCCCGTTCAGATCCACGACGTGGATCAGCGAGGCACCGCCCTCCTGCCACGTCCGTGCCATTGCCGGGACATCTTCCGAGTAGACGGTCTCCGCCGCCATATCGCCCTGACGCAACCGGACACAGCGGCCGTCCTTCAAATCGATCGCCGGGATCACCAGCACGTTACTTGCCTTTCACTCCGCCGAACGGAAATTCTTTCATGAGCTCATCGACACCGTATTCCGCCAATTCCTCCGCCGTCACGAACATACCGGACCGTTGGATAAATCCGACGACATCCTCGATCAACGGCCGTTGCCGCTCATAATAATTGCCGACCCATAACACTTGGCCGTCCGCCGACACGACCTTGACCTCGAAACCAACGGCCGCGGTGGGATTGGCCCCGAGCCGGCTGCCGACCCGTTCTTGATACATCGACACATACCCCACCAATGCCGCATCTACCTTGAGTGACCTGGCCAGCGCGGCGGCGACCGCTTCTGGCCTGGCCTTGGCAAACGCCCCATCGGCAGCGGCGGCTTTGGCTGAATCACCGAGCGGCACCATATGCAGACCTTCTCGCGACTGGAGGTGCTTCCAGAATAATTGCGTGACCCGCTCCGCCGCAGAGGCAGGAACCGAGGCCGCCTGCCTGGGAGGCGGTTCAGCATCACCTGGAATGGCGACGGACATATCATGCTGGCGGATGCTCTGAGGAGTCGAAAAATATGGAGAACCCTGGTCGCGCACCTGCGGCGTAGCAATCGAGGAAAATGGCACCAGCGCCATGGAGCGAACCGTATACCGCGGCAAAAGATCCGACGACTCCGTCGTGACTTTCCATCCACTGCAACCCGCCGCGGCACACACAAGAACCACCAGCATGACCGCACAAAGTGCCCGGCCGATTTCGATAGGTCTGTTACGGTCCGTGCTCACGCCTTACCCCCAGGAGCTATCCCTTCCACGCTCCGAAATTCTTGATCAACTGCAGCCCCACGGCCTGGCTTTTCTCAGGATGAAATTGGCAGGCCACAATATTGTCCTTCCAGACACTCGACACGAAAGGCATCCCGTAGGTCGTCGTCGTCGCGGCTACGTGTTGGTCACCGGGATCGACAAAATAAGAATGCACGAAATACCACTCGGCTCCGTCGGCAATCCCATCAAGCAATGGACACGCCCGCTGATGGTGAACCTGATTCCAGCCGATGTGCGGCACTTTCAATGCCGAACCGGCGGCAAACCGGCGAACCTTACCGGAAATAATATCGAGTCCCTTGTGAGGCCCAAACTCTTCGCTCTCCGTGAAGAGGAGCTGGAGGCCAAGACAAATTCCCAAGAACGGCTTGCCTGATTGGATTGATGCGCGAATCGGCTCCACCAGCCCGTACTGCTCGATGTTGGCCATACAGTCGCCGAACGCCCCGACACCCGGCAGCACCACATGGCTGGCATTGCCGATCACCCTGGCGTCGCGCGTCACCACCGCCTGGTGCCCCACGGCCTCGAAGGCCTTGGAGACACTGCGGAGATTGCCCATGCCGTAATCGATAATCGCGATCATAGCGACCTTGTGGAGGCGAGAGGCTTGAGGCCAGAGGCTAGCGGGAATGCTGTCTCCAACTTCTTACCCCTTGCCTCTTGCCCCTAGCCTGCTCGCAAGAGCGTAACAATACCGCAACCGCCAGGAGACTGCTACTGGCAATCTTGATCACGAGCCCACTGCTGTGCATCTTGCCCGCCGGTGATGGCCTGACAAAACACGAACGGGGCAAGCTCCTTCTCAGAAGCCTGCCCCGTTCGCACCGGCACATTCACCAAACCTACGATACGAAACCTAGAGCATCCCCTTCGTGGAGAGGACCTTGCCTGCCAGCCGCTCTTCCGGCAGCGTCGCCTGATCGAGCGCTTTGGCCAAGGCCTTGAAGATGGCTTCCATGATGTGGTGGGGATTGCGGCCATACATGAGATTCACGTGCAGATTGAGTCCGCCATGGGTGACGAAGGCTTGGAAAAAATCCTCGAACAGACCGAGGTCGAACGCTTTGATCTTCCGATCCGGCAAGGCGACATTGTAAACCAGGAACGGCCGGCCGCTGAGATCGACGGTCACCTGTGCCAGTGTTTCATCAAGCGGAGCCGAGGCAAACCCGAATCGCTTGATCCCCGCCTTCTCGCCCAGCGCCTGGTGCAGCGCTTTCCCCATGACGATGCCGACATCTTCGACCGTATGGTGCTCGTCGATGTCAATATCGCCCTTGGCCTGGACGGTCAAATCAAAGAAGCCGTGCTTGGCCAGCAGTTCCAGCATGTGATCAAAGAAGCGAATGCCCGTGTCGATCTTGCTGTGGCCGCGGCCATCGAGGGCCCATTCGACGGAAATGTCCGTCTCTTTGGTCGCACGGTGGATCGCCGCCTGGCGTGCCGGAATCCCGTTCTTTTTCATGAGAACCTGCTCTGGGCCGACTTCGCATGTGCGTCGAACCCTTCGATATGCGCGAGTCTGACGAGCGGGTCTTTGACCTTCGCGAGCTCGTGCTTGGTGTAATGAACGATGTTGCTGACCTTCACATAGTCGTTGACCGACAGTGGGGAGAAGAACCGCGCGCTGCCTCCGGTCGGCAAGACGTGATTGGGCCCGGCAATGTAATCGGCAACGGACGGCGGCGTGTAGCGACCCAAAAACAGCGCGCCTGCGTGCCGGATCTGCTCCAGATAATCGAACGGATTATCGACCGAGAGGGTCAAATGCTCGGCGGCGATCTGATTGGCCACGTCAATCGCTTCATCGATCGTTCCCACGACGAACGCGACGGCATGGCGAGCAATGGCCTTCGAGGCGATTTTCTCGCGCTGGAGCCCTTTCAGCTGCTGCTCAATCAACTTCGAGACGTCTTTCGCCAATCGTTCCGAAGTCGTCACCAAAAAGACCTGTGCATCCTCGTCGTGCTCGGCTTCACAGAGGAGATCGGCAGCGACATGAGCAGGGTTGGCATGTTCGTCGGCCACGACCAACAACTCGCTGGGCCCGGCGATCATATCGATCCCAACAATCCCATAGAGCAACCGCTTGGCGGTCGCCACATAGATATTGCCCGGGCCGAGGATCTTGTCGACCTTGGCGATGGTCTTCGTCCCATAGGCCAGCGCCGCAACAGCTTGCACGCCACCGGCGCGATAAATTTCCGTGACGCCGGCGATATCGGCCGCAACCAGCAGATACGGATTAATGGGGCCTTTCTGCGGCGGGGTCACCATCACGACTCGTTCCACCCCCGCGACTTTGGCCGGAACCGCGCACATCAAGACTGTCGAGGGGTACACGGCCTTTCCACCCGGCACATACACACCGACCGCGTCGAGGGGCGCCACAGCCTGCCCTAACGTCACGTCGCCATCCTGATACATCCAGGTCTTGGTCCGCTGACGTTCGTGAAAGGCGATAATCCGTTGCGCGGCAAGCCTGAGCGCATCGCCCTCATCTTTACGGATGTGAAAGTAGGCGTTCTTGATTTCTTCCGGCGTCACACGCAAGACGTCGGCTTTCAATGCCACCTTGTCAAACTGCTTGGTGTACCGCAACACCGCTTTGTCGCCGCCGCGCTCCACAGCCTGCAGAATGGTGCGAACGGTTTTTTCTACTGCGGCGCCGGCCGTTTGGCCTCGGATCACGGCCTTCTTGAGGCTAGGGAGGAAACTGCGATCTGCCTGGGTGACGATTTTCATGCGCGCGCCGCCTTTTTCTTGCCCCTGCGGGCGGTCGAGGGGCGACCCTTTCCGAGCATCGAGGCTCGGGGCTCCAGCGCCGCTCGGAGTCTGCGGATCAACTCCACGAGCGGTTCATGTTTCAGTCGGAGACTCGCCCGATTGACGATGAAGCGCGCCGTCGAATGGGCGATCACTTCCACTTCAGCAAGATCATGGGCCTTGAGCGTGCTGCCGGTTTCGACCAGATCAACGATACGATCGGCCAATCCCACGACAGGGGCCAACTCAATCGAGCCGTAGAGCTTGATGATCTCGACCGGGATGCCCCGTTCATTGAAAAACCGCTCGGTGATCTTGGGATATTTCGTGGCGATGCGGATTTTGGACGACAGCCGATCGCGCAGCCCTTCTCCCATGAGCGCGGCGACCGAGATTCTACACGCTCCGAACCCCAAATCCAATGGCTCATACACGTCGCTGTCTTGTTCCATGAGCACGTCTTTACCCACAATGCCGGCGTCCGCACCCCCATATTCCACGTAGGTGGGCACATCGCTGGGCCGGACGATCAAGAACGTCATCCCGATGTCCGGACACGCAAACACGAGACGCCGGCTTTCCCCCGACAACCCGGCCACGTCGTACCCGGCCCGCCGGAATAACTCCAGCGCGGATTCAATCAATTTCCCCTTGGAGAGCGCAATGGTCAGCATGTGCACGTCTTAATGGACGACCCCGGCTGATTTCCGGCGTTCGATGGTAGCCCCCAATGCCTGCAATTTTTCTTCAATCCGCTCATATCCCCGATCGAGGTGATACACCCGTTGCACCTCCGTCACGCCGTCGGCTGCCAGACCGGCGAGAATCAGCCCGGCGCTCGCTCGAAGGTCCGACGCCATGACCGGCGCCCCCGTCAAGCTTGGCCGTCCGGTCACAACCAGCCGATTGCCTTCGACCCGGATGGAGGCCCCCATCCGCCGCAATTCCTCGACATGCATAAACCGACTCTCGAACACTGTTTCGGTCACCACGCTGGTACCGTCAGCCACCGTCATCAACGCCACCATTTGCGCCTGCATGTCAGTCGGAAATCCCGGATAGGGCAAGGTCTTCAGATCGGTGCCCTTTAACCTCTCCGATGTCCTGATATGAACGCGGTCTTTCTCTGTCTGAATCTCAGCTCCCGCTTCTCTCAACTTCATGAGCATGGCTTCAAGGTGGACTGGCCGGCAATGGGTAATCGTGACATCGCCTCCTGTGATCGCTCCAGCCGCCAGATACGTACCGGCTTCGATCCGGTCGGGGATAACCTCATGATCCCCGCCTTGGAGCTCCCGGACCCCTTCGATCGTGATCACGTCCGTCCCGGCCCCATCAATCCGCGCACCACGCTTGATCAGGAACTCAGCCAAGTCATTAATTTCAGGCTCTTTTGCTGCATTCTCCAGCACCGTGGTCCCTTCGGCCAATGACGCCGCCATCATCAAGTTTTCCGTTCCCGTGACCGTCGGCGTGTCACAGTAGATGCGCGCGCCTCTCAACCGCTTGGCCGTGGCCGTGATATACCCGTGCTCGAGGGAAATGTCAGCTCCTAATTTCGCCAGGCCGGCGAGATGAAGGTTGACCGGACGAGACCCGATCGCACAACCGCCAGGGAGTGACACCTTGGCCTTCCCCCACCGGGCAACCAGCGGCCCCAGCGCTAACACAGACGCCCGCATGGTTTTGACCAAATCATAGGGAGCTTCGGTAGAGTCGATCACGTCCGCTTTGATGACCGCCCGGTTCCCCTCATGAGAAACCTTCGCCCCGAAGATACTCAAGAGCTTCCCCATGGTCAGGACATCGACCACACGCGGAACGTTGGTAATCACACATTCGCCGCCGCCCAGGATCGTCGAGGCCAAGATCGGCAACGCGGCGTTCTTGGCCCCGCTGATCCGCACTTCTCCGTGCAAGCGATTGCCGCCTGTGATGACGATCGTATCCATACCCTAGTTCAACCGCCGAAAGATCACGATGCGTTCGATGTCGGCGCCGTCTTTGGCAATCTCGATCGGCGTGTACCCCCCAAGCTGCTTGGCTATCTCCTGGACAGCGGGCCGTTGTCCCTGGCCGATTTCCATCACCAGCGATCCGCCGAGCATCAGATACTCCTTGGACTCACGGAGCAGCCGCTCATGGAACTCGGTGCCCTTCGGCCCGCTGACCAACGCCGACCGGGGTTCGAAGTCACGGACTTCCGGCTGTAAGCCGGCCCAATCCGACTCGGCGATGTACGGGGGGTTGGAGACAATGACGTCCACCTGCCCCGTGAATCCCCGGTCCCGCAACGGGGACAGCAGATCACCCTCGATGAATTCGATCCGGTCTGCGACCGTCAGGCGTTCCGCATTGGCCTTCGCCACTGCCAGCGCCTCCGGCGAGCGATCCACGGCGAGAATCCGCGTCCGCGTGAGAATTGTCGCCAAGGTCAGGGCCACACAGCCTGAGCCGGTTCCCACGTCGACCAACACGGAGTCCTTCTTCAGATCGACGGCCCTGAGCGCCTCGCGCAACAAGATTTCTGTCTCAGGCCTGGGAATCAACACGGCCGGGCTCACATGAAATTCAAGACCGCAAAACTCTTGCGTGCCCAAAATGTATTGCAATGGCTCGCGCGCCGCGCGCCTGGACACCAACGATTCGGCCTGGATCCGTGTGTCCGGCGCAACCGATTGCCCCGCCTGGCTGGCCAGGCGGTGGGATTCCAATCCCAGTGCATGCCCCACCAGCCACCGGGACTCCTGAGCCGCGTTCTCGACTCCGGCCCGGTCCAAGACCTGCCTGGCCCACGTAAGCAACTCGTCTATCGTGTTGGATGTTGTCATGCCGATCCCGTCATCCGTTATGCCGGTGCGGCTTCCGCTTGCCGCTGCTGTTGCTCCTTCAACGCCTGGACGATATCGTCGAGGTCGCCCTCCATGACCAATTCGAGTTTGTGCAGCGTGACACCGACCCGATGGTCCGTCACCCGGTTCTGCGGAAAATTGTATGTCCGGATCTTTTCGCTGCGTTCGCCCGTCCCGACCTGCGATTTTCGGTTCTGTGCGATCTCCGCTTCTTGCTTTTCACGCTCCGCCTCGACGATCCGAGCCCGCAACGTCCGCATGGCCTTGGTCCGGTTCTTCAACTGTGACCGCTCATCCTGGCAGGACACCACGACCCCAGTGGGAAGATGGGTGATCCGGACGGCCGAGTAGGTGGTGTTCACGCTTTGCCCACCCGCGCCTGACGAACAAAACGTGTCGATGCGCAGGTCCTTCGGATCGATCTGGACATCCACCTCATCGACTTCCGGCATCACCGCCACCGTCACCGTCGACGTATGAATCCGTCCGGATGCTTCCGTCACCGGCACCCGTTGAACACGATGCACTCCGGCCTCGAACTTGAAGTAGCCGTACGCCCCCTTCCCTTCAACCAATGCCACGATATTCTTATACCCACCGATGCCGGTTTCCGACGCTTCGACCGTATCGACCTTCAACCCTTTGTGTTCCGCAAACCTGGTGTAGAGACGAAACAGCTCCCCCGCAAAGAGCGCCGCCTCTTCGCCGCCGGTACCCGCCCGGATTTCCAACACCAGACTTTTTTCGTCCTTCGGGTCTTTGGGAATGAGGAACTCTTTTGCCTGTGCCTCCAGTTCGCCTCTCTGACGCTCTAACGCCGCGGTTTCCTCTATCGCCATTCGGTGTAACTCGTGCCCGGCCGTCGGGTCCGCAAGAATCTGCGCGGCCTCTTCCAATTGTTTGGCCAAGTCGTGATAGGTCCCCAGCAGTTCGACCGCCGGTTCAAGCTCGGTCCGTTCCTTGCTGAGCTTGCGCAGTTGGGCCGGTTGGCTGATGACGGACGGATCCATGAGTTGATCGGTCAACTCATGAAACCGTGATACGACGGATTCCCACTTCTTAACTAACGCCGCCTCCATGTTCTCTCTCCACTTGCCTCGTACCTCGGCTCAACCCGTCTACAAAAACAAAGAGACCCTGCTTCGTTGCGAAGCAGGGTCTCTTGCTCTAACCGTATGATCGCTACTGGCCCTTCTTCGCGTATTTCTTCTTGAACCGCTCGACCCGTCCTTCGGTATCGACGATCTTCTGCGTACCGGTAAAGAACGGATGGCAGGCGGAACAGATATCGACACTAATGTCACCGATGGTGGTCCTCGTCTTGAACGAATTCCCACAGGCGCAATGGACTGTGGCTTCCCGATAGACTGGATGAATACCCTTTTGCATGATCCGATCACTCCTTACCGAACGTTCACCCCATTTCGCAGCCCCTGACAAGACCGCGTACTGTAGCCGAAGCAGGGGAGAAGAAACAAGCACTCTTTACCGGTTCATGGACTGCAAGAAATCCTGGTTGGTCTTGCTCCCCTGAATCTTGTCCATCAGGAATTCCATCGCCTCCATTGTCCCCAACGGGCTCAGCACTTTGCGCAAAATCCACATCTTATTGAGCCGATCCTTGTCCACCAGCAATTCTTCCTTGCGCGTACCGGACTGGCTGATATCGATCGCCGGGAAGAGGCGTTTGTCGGCCAACCGGCGGTCCAGATGGACTTCCATATTGCCGGTTCCCTTGAATTCTTCAAAGATCACATCGTCCATACGGCTGCCGGTATCGACCAAGGCCGTCGCCATGATGGTTAAGCTCCCGCCGTTTTCGATGTTTCGTGCGGCACCGAAAAACCGCTTCGGGCGCTGCAACGCATTGGAGTCCAGACCGCCGGAGAGCACCTTGCCGCTAGGCGGGGCGATCGTATTGTAGGCGCGCGCCAGACGCGTGATGCTGTCCAGCAGAATGACCACGTCTTTCTTGTGCTCGACGAGCCGTTTCGCCTTTTCCAGCACCATTTCGGCGACTTGCGCGTGACGTTGCGCCGGCTCGTCGAACGTGGAGCTGATGACTTCTGCCTTGACCTGCCGTTGCCAGTCCGTGACTTCTTCCGGCCGTTCATCGATGAGCAGCACGATCAGCGTCACTTCTTTATGATTCTTGATGATGGCACGGGCGATCGCCTGCAGCAGCATTGTCTTCCCGGTGCGCGGAGCGGCCACGATCAGTCCGCGCTGGCCCTTCCCAATCGGCGTGACGAGCTCCATCACCCGTGTGCAGTACTCCTCCCGATCAAACTCCAAATTAATCCGTTCTTCAGGATACAAGGGCGTCAAGTTGTCGAACAGAATCTTGTCCCGTGCAACTTCCGGATCTTCGTAGTTGACCTTCTCCACCTTGAGCAACGCGAAGTACCGCTCGCTCTCTTTCGGAGGACGGATCTGCCCCGAAACGATATCACCGGTGCGCAGATTGAACCGCCGGATTTGCGACGGAGAGATATAGATGTCGTCGGGACCGGGAAGATAGTTCGAATCCGGCGCGCGCAGAAAACCGAAGCCGTCGGGGAGCGTTTCGAGGACGCCTTCTCCGAAGACCACCCCGTTCTTCTCTGTCTGAGCTTGCAGAATGGCAAAGATCAATTCCTGCTTCCTCAGATTGGCGGCCCCTTCGATCTTCAGTTCGCGGGCCACGTCATTGAGGTCCGCAATCGACTTCTGCTTCAATTCCGCGAGATGCATCACTTCCCCCCTTGCTGCCAACATACGACTCCTCTCGAGCACCTTGCTCGGTTATGGGTCACGACAACTTGTTCAAACTGACCGGCCATGCGATACGTGCTTATGATTGTTGTGTCTGGTCCAGATGGCGTTATGAATACGTCTTGGATGGAATAAATTCTTGTGGAGGATGCCTGCCTTATTTACGAAGAAAGGATGTGGTCTCCGAGATCACCGGGCCATAGGGCGCACGCAATATCTTCGGCTGGCCTACACACTCTCTCATACCCGCGCACGTGCTAGCTTGTGGTTCGAGACAGGTTCCGGAATTGAGTTCTTTTGGAGAGACGACCTGTACACTGGAATGTTGAAGGGATCATACTCAGACCTCTGTCGGTTGTCAACTGACATCTCATCTTTTATCATCGCCACAGACCGGGCGTTCACCTGCCTCAATCTTTCTCGGTATTTCCCTGCGAAACATGACGTGCTTGTCCCTGCAATTCAATATATGCTACACCCATCTCCATGGCGCATGATGCCGACAGCAATCCAAGCCGTGTCTTTTCCCTTTTCGAGGCAAACCAGCTGATCCCTCAATTGCAATCGCATTTGACGACGGTCCAGCAACGGAAGACCACGCTTCTTCGAACGCGAGACGAAGTCCACAAAGCCTCGGCCAACGCTCTCTTAGGCGGTGGGACGGCGGTCGGCAAACACTACGTCACCAGCTTGCAGGACATCAATTCCAGCCTGCATGCCATCCATGAACTGGGGGTCGTGGTGAAAGATGTGGATCTCGGACTATGCGATTTCCCGCACGTCCGTGACGGTCGAGTCGTCTATTTGTGTTGGAAGCTGGGCGAAAAAGAAATCCGCTGGTGGCATGAAGTGACAACCGGGTACAAGGATCGCTGCCCGCTCGAAGACCCAACCTAACTGATTCAAGTCGGCCATTACCTGAATGAGTCGCGTCACGGCATGAAATTCGTCATCATCGGCTACGACGGCCCCGAAGGGGAGGCAAGACGGAAGATTCACCGCCCCGCCCATCTAGCCAATCTGGAACCTCTCGATCAACAGGGCCGCGTGATCCTTGCCGGCCCCCTTACAGATAAAACAGGCAGCTTGTTGGTCCTGGAGTTTGAAACCCTCGATCAGGCGGTACAGTTCGCACACAATGATCCCTATATGGTGCATGGGGTATTCGAACGGATTGAGGTGCACCCCTTCACACAGGTGTTGCCTCGCCCTGCCTGACCGTAATTTCTTCAAACCTGTCAGAGACTTCCAGCCTTCCCACCTTCTCACGAGCTCAAAACGCTCCTCACATTGTCCGGTTGCCAAGCGCGCGGTATAGTAATCACATGTGTTGGCGCAACAGGCTGGCTGTGGTAACGGTCTCCCTCATCGCCCTGTGTTCTCTCCCAACTCAGGCCACGGCATCGGAAACAACGGTAGTCGCCGAAGCTCAATATTTCATGGCCGATGGCGATACGCTGGCCCAGGCTGAGGACACGGTTCTGCAACGGGCTAAGCGCAAGGCGGTCGAGGAAGCGGGAATGTACCTTGAATCCACGTTTCTCGACGTGGAGAAGAGCGCGGGCGGGAAAAGCGTCCAAACCAGCTCGCTGGAGATCCGCACCATTGCAGCAGCCGTGACGAAAACAGAGATTCTCGAATCACGGCGCTCCTTCGACAATGATCGGCCCAGTTTTTATGTACGCATCCGGGCTGTCGTCAATCTTGAGCATTTGCAAGACGCCATTCGCCGCCGGCACTCTGAACAGCAGATGGCCGAAAACTTCCGGCGGCTTCAGAAGGAAAACTCGGAGCTGAAGGCGCAACTCCGCGGCCTAAAAGCGGCACCGGCTGGAGTCCGCACGCTCACGATCGAACCTCCCGGCCAGACCAGGCATAAGGAGCAGGCTCAAGAGCTGGTTGATCGAGCGATTGCGACACTGAACTTCCAGCAGAAGATCGAGCTGGCGTCGCGGGCGGCCGTCTTAGACCCGCATGATGCGGACCCATTGGTCGTACGCGGGCAAACCTATTTGAAGCTTGCGTCAACTGCCTACTCCAACAACGCCAAGCTCAGCGACTACTCGAAGTATGTCGACAATGCTCGGATGGATTTCGACCGGGCGCTCATCATCGACCCGAAGAACACATGGGCGCTGCTCGGCCAAGGCGACGTCAAGACATGGTTACAGCGCCACGATGACGCGGCTCGTTCGTACGAAGAGGCACTGGTACTGGACCCTTTATTCGATATCGCGCGTCACCGGTTGAGTACGATCTACACGCCGCAAGCTCATAAGCTCGCGGCGGCAAAACGCTGGGAGCCCGCGTTGGCCGTGCTCCAAAAATTGCTGGGCGAGCATGTACCGGATAGCTGGGTATTCGATCATAAAGCAGCCTATTTGCTCCGAAGCGACATCTATAAGAAACTGAACCAGCCGGCGAGAGCAATTGACGACTTGAGCGTCGTGCTGAGAGTCGAGCCGGCCGATACGCAGGTGCTCCTCACCAGGGCCAAATTGTATCGAGCTCAGCTCCAGGGACACCTGGCGAAAAACGACTTCGACCGAGCCTGCATGCTCGGTTCAAAAGAAGCCTGCCGGGAACTTCCGTAACCGGCCAGAACTACGCTGCCCTCCAGCCGAATTTCCTGCACTTTGAAATCGAGAGAAACCGGCTCCGCCTCATTTGACAACCCAAGAGAGCGGCTCCTATAATGCCGGACTCTATATGACTCGAACGCTGAGATTCTCTCCGTTCGGAGCTTGGTCCTATGGGCCTAAATCTGCTCAGCGCGTTGGCCCAAAATCCCACGCAAGTGGGCCTTCTGCGTGGTTGCGGTCCGCGAGTGGGAAGCTTAGAGTGTCTTCGGATAAGCCTGTGAAAAATCGCTGTTCTTGTATTAACTCAACCTTTTATTCGGAGTGTAGGTCGTGATGAGCGAGTACCGTGTGCTCCCAGGTCCTGAACACTTTCTCCCCCCAGCCGCCGCCAGCATGGGCATCCAGTTACCGAACCCCGGCGAAGCGCATATTAATGGCGTCATCGCGTCGGAAGAAAAGGCATACGAGGAAGCCGCGCGGCAATTCTTAATGGCGAAGGTACCGACGATTTTCCCCGGCCCCCTGGTTTTATGGGCCTGGAACGAAAAGGCCGCCAAAAAAGCGACGGCCATCCGGCATCTGTACAATACATTGAAGGACTGCGTCCAGCCGGGCCAAAAGGCGATGCTGATTCCTATGCCGGATTATCGGCCGAAATATCCGAAGATCAACCCCGAAGTCGAAATCAATCCCAATCACCCGAATCTGACTATCTGGCACAACAAGATCGACTGCTGCATGTTTGTCGGCGTTCATTGCCATCAGGCCAATTTGTCGCTTAAAATCATTCGTGGCGGCACATCGTGTTACACCATCGCCATGTGCGCACAAGCCGGCCATGAAGACGCGATGCTGTCGTTCCGCGACGCGTCAGTCGAGAAGATCATGAGATTGGCCGATACCATCAAGCGGTTGAAAGGGACGGTCCAACCACGGCTCGAAACAGCCAAGAACGGCGCGTCCAGCTGATACGCCGGACGCGTAAGAGAAAAGGAGGCCGGATCCATGGCTACCCCCCCATCAGTCATTGGAACACAGAATAAAAAGGGACAAACGTACACCGATCCCTGGAAGCTGCTGCACGAAGCCCCGAGAACCCCGTCGTTCTTTACGGGTTCCGAGGTCATCAAGGAAGCGGTCCGCCGATCGAGCTGCGATGTCATGATCGCCTACCCGATTACTCCGCAATCGGAAGCGGCCGCGCTGATTGGTGAATTATTCGCAGAAGGGTACATCGGCGACTACTTCCGCGGGGAAAGCGAGTTCGCCGTCATGTCACAATGCGCCGGCGCAGCGTTCGGCGGCGCTCGGGTATTCACCACGACGGCAGGTCCCGGCACGATGCGCGCGATGGAAAACTTCCCGATGTGGGCCGGCGCACGGCTGCCGATTCAAATGATCGTCACCTGCCGCGGCATCAATTCGCCGCTGTCGATCCAGCCGGACACGCTCGAAATTGCCTATTTGCTAAATACCGGCATGCTCGTCTGGCATGCGGAAACCGCGCAAGACTTTTTCGACTGGATCCTCAAGGGTTATCTGGTGTCGGAAGAACCGGATGTGCATTTGCCGCTCGCGCTCTGCTGCGACGGATTCTTTGTGACGCACACCAAGGACGTGGTGAATCTCACGCCGGCCGATATGTGCTTACCGCCGTACGATCCCTATCGTTCTCCGGTACCCTGTATGGACATGGAGTGTCCGCCGGTCCGCATGATGCGCGACCCGTTCGTGATGAAGAGCAACTACATCAGCTATGCGACCCATGCAAGCTGGCAGCAGGAAATCTGGGCCGCGATCGAACGCTCGAGGAAGCACTCGATCCATTGGCTGAACGGCCTCATCGATACGGAGAACGTGGATGCGGAAACCTTGATCGTGGCTTCCGGCACCGCGGTGTCACAGGGCCGTGAAGCGATCCGCCTTCTGGAAGAAGAAGGCGTACGTTGCGGTCTCGTCAAGGTGAAAACGCTCCGTCCCTGGCCGGAAGACGAAATCCGTGAAGCCACCAAGAACGCCAAGCACATCTTTGTGCCCGAGTTTAATGTGACCGGGTGGCTGGCGAAGGAACTCCGCGCGACCATCCCAAATCCGCATCGCGTCCATGCCGGCCCGCACGTGTGTGGTGGCATGACGATGCCGCCTGAAATCATCGTGTCCGAAATCAAGACGGCCCTCGGGATGAAATCCTTCTCCCTGGCCGGTCGTGGAAGCTGATCCGTACTGACTTTGAACCGGGCCGCTCCCATGAGCGACCCTGAGGAGGCCCTAATGAGCAAAGAACGTATTCAAATTTCAGAAGACCTGTACGACATCATGCCATCGGACTATCAAGACCTCGTGAAGAGCGCCACCTACGGCAAGGAAGATCGGGGCTGGAAAGATATCGGTTCCTCTAAGGAGCTCATCGAGCAACACTCGCTTTGCGCCGGTTGCCCGGAATCGATGGCCTTCCGCTACATCTTGGCCTCACTTCCAAACCCGGAAGATACGGTCATGGTCGGCTCCACCGGCTGCACCAGCTTGGTGTTCCCGATGGTCGCCGTACACAACATCCACTCGCTGTTCGGCAATCAGAACGCCATCGCGTCCGGCTTGAAGCGTGCTTTGAGCGTCCGTTTCCCTGGCCGCGTGAAGGACGTCGTCGTGCTTGCCGGCGACGGAGCCACCGTCGATATCGGCTTGGACATGACGTTGCAGGCCTGGTTCAGACAGGAAAAGTTCACGACCATTTGTTTCGATAACGAGCTCTACGCCAATACCGGCGGTCAGGAAAGTGGATTGATGCAAAAGGGGTTCGTGGCCAAAATGGCCCCGGTCGGCAAGCTGTTCGACAAAGTGCGCCTGCCTGAGATCGCCCGTGAGTCCGGCTGCCACTACGTCGTCAATTGCACGGTCAGCAAACCCTCGTTGGTTGAAAAGGTCATCCGTAACGCCGTCCATGTGGCCCGCGAAATCGGTCCGACCTACTTGCAGCTCTACACACCCTGCATTCTGGAGATCGGCAAGAACAGCATGGAAGGACTGCAGGAAATGCGCGATTCGGAGAAGCCGACCGAGCGGTTCGCGTACAAGGAATACGTCAGCGAGCCGGCCAAGCAATTGCTTGCCGAATTGGCCGCGAAGGACAAAGAACGGAAAGCCGCCGCCAAGCAACTGGCGAGCCAGGCATCAGCATAGTCAGACCGGAGGCAGACTTATGATTAAGAGACGATTGAATATCCGGATGTCAGGGTTGGGCGGACAGGGCGCGGTCACCGCCGCGCACGTCTTGGCCATGGCCGCCAACCGAGATGGCAAGTTTTCAATCTCCAACCCGTTCTTCGGCGCGGAGAAACGCATGGCGCCGGCAGAGAGTTACTGCCGCATCGGCATCGAACGAATCTACGACCGAGGTGAGTTGGTATTTCCTGACGTCATTCAGGTCTTTCACCCCCAAGTCATTACCATGGGCAAGAGCTACACCATGCCCTTTTATTCCGGAGTGAAAGAAGGCGGTGTGGTCATCATCAATTCCGGCCAGCCATTACTGTCCGATGACGACATCGAACGGCTGAAGGACTTGAACGTTGCGGTCTTTTACATCGCGGGCACCGAGTTGGCCATTGAAGTGGCCGGCACCGAGCTTTCGACGAATATGGCGATGATCGGTTCCGTGTCCGGTATTACCAAATGCGTCTCGATGGAATCCCTCGATGGCGCGCTCCAGGAACGGTTTGGCAAGAAGTTCGTCGCCTCAGGAGGCACCGCTTCCTTGGACGAAGCCATCAAGAAAAAATTTGCGAAGAAAGAAATGCTGTTGGCCAAGAACTTGGCTACGGTCAAGGCGGCCTACGAGATCGCCAGTGAATGGGCCGATAAGAACAAGGTCGAGTTGCGCATCGGAAATCCAGCCGTCGCGGCTTAAGAAGAAGGAACCTACTTGCATGTATAACGTAGCGCAGGTCATCGACGAAAAGTGCACCGCCAAGAAGGGCTGCCGGTTGTGCATCATGTATTGCCCGGAAGCAAACTGCCTGGACTTGAACAGCACCAAGATGGTGGCCGAAGTCATGATCGATCGCTGCAAGGGTTGTGAGCTCTGCGTGATCGTCTGTGACGCCGCCAAACACTTTGCCATCACCATGCAGGCCGTCAGTGCCACCGGGCAGCTGATGACCAAGAAGGGTGAATCGGCGGCGCTGGGGCAAGCCTACCAGGGATAAGCAATCGCGGGCGAACACTCGCAAGACCCCATGGCGTTCGCGCTATGGGGTTTTTTCTTGGGTATGAGGGGACCGATGGAAAACGAAGATAACACGATCGACGAACTACTCAGGGAGATTTCCGGCTTGATTACCCTCTATCCCAAAGCCATTGAACGGCAGGCGGCGATCATTCAATCGACGGGCAAGGACCCGGAACTGGTGGAGAAGCTCGTCAAAGCGGCCGATACCATGCGCGACAGCGGCAACCTCTACCTCACCTGGGCCAAACACTATGCCGCCATGGCCAAAGGCAACACGGATGCCTCCTCCGACGAGGACGAGACCGAAGATTTCGACGTGTAAAAAAGCGTTCCCCTCCGCTGCTTCATTTGCTAGAATGCATTTCTCTTTTCATGAACTCTTCGTTCCCCGGTAGCTCAGTTGGTAGAGCAGCCGGCTGTTAACCGGCTGGTCGCAGGTTCGAGTCCTGCCCGGGGAGCCAATTTCGATACAACACGGCCACTGTTCCCACTGGGAGCGGTGGTGTATTTTTCGTGAGATGACGGGGCAGGATCTGCTGGCCATCTACCGCTTCATGAGGAAGTTTAGACCGGCAGGCGTCGCCATCCCCAACGACGTTCCGCCCGATCGAGAACCGCCGCAACCCTATATCTTGATTCCTGAGGCTTCTTAGCCCTAGTTGCCCTTGCCAATGAAGTGGAGCGGCCGTTCCCCCGTCAGATTTTCAGGACGGATAATGTAATCGCCGGTGACCGCGGGCACCCAAATAGAATTCGCCGCCGCTTTGTCCCCTCCTGTCACCGCCCAGGCAATGCCACCCACGATGCCGCCCCCAATCGCATAGGCAGCCTTGAACGCGCCATAGGGAGCCGTGAGCAGCCAGCTTGTCGCCTCCAGCGCGGCTTTTCCTCCCTGACCCTCGGCCGCGATCGCCGGAGTCCCTGTACACACAATCAACACACCAAGCACGGCTCCCAAGAGACAACTCCACAACGGCCTCCCGATTCGCTGCTTGCTCATCATCAACTCTCCTTGTTAGGGCGAATAAAAGATCTGGCCCATTATACCGAGTGCCACGGGCTTGATGACAGCCCCGAGCTAGCCTCTGAGCACATGACATTTCTTCTTGGCAGCGAGGACTGCTTTGGCCGTGTCAGCGTTACCCGATGATCCAAACATTCACCCTGCGCACCACCGCCTGTTTGCGTTATGATCGGGTATGATCGAGACGGCATCATCCTTTCAGCCCCCGGTGTGGCTCCGAAACGGCCATGTGATGACGCTCGTCCCCCGCTACTGGCCACGGACAATCTCGTTGGCAGAACTGCCGCACGAATCCCGCCTCTTTACGACCGCGCAGGAGACCCAGCTGCTCGGCGTCTGCCATTGGCAACATGATCGAAAGGCGGCGCCCACTGTCATCCTGGTGCATGGACTCGAAGGGTCCAGCGAATCCGCCTATATGCGCGGCATCGCCGCCAAGGCCTATCGCATCGGCTTCAACATCGTCCGCATGAACCAGCGCACCTGTGGCGGGACAGAGCATCTGACGCCCAGTCTCTATAACAGCGGTCTCAGCGGCGACTACCGAGCGATCGTGAACGAATTGGTCGAACGCGATGAGCTGCGCCACATTTGGTTGGTCGGGTACTCGATGGGCGGCAATCTGGTGCTCAAAGCCGCCGGTGAATTGCAAGCAACCGAGCCAGCCCTGGCCGGAGTCGCCGCCGTCTGTCCGAATATCGACCCGACAGTCTGCGCACGCGCCTTGGAAGAACCGCGCAATTGGATTTATCACCGCCATTTCGTCGCCGGACTAAAATCACGTCTCCGTCGCAAGGCCGCATTGTTTCCAGGGAGATGGGATCTGAGCTGCCTCGATTCCGTCACGAGGATCAGCGAGTTCGACGATCGCTACACCGCGCGGGACGGCGGCTATCGGGACGGGGCCGACTACTACGATCGAGCCGGCGCGCGGCATGTGCTGGATACGATCTCGGTTCCCACACTCATCATCACCGCTCAAGACGATCCCTTCATTCCCTATTCCATGTTCACGACACCGCCCATCCTGCGGCACGAAACAATCCGCGTGGTCGCTTCACCCCACGGTGGCCATTGCGGATTCTTTCACTGGAGCCGGAACGGCGAAGATTCGTATTGGGCTGAGAATCGGATTGTGGACTTCTTGCGGAACGGAGCGTTCGGCGATGCGGGTGTTGCACGCTATCCTGCGAGATGGGACCGGATTTCCTGCACATAGGTTTTGAACGGGTCCGACATCGGAAACGGCATTTTGCCGCGCACCTGAAAGATCGACCAGTTGATGACATAAGAAGGAAAGAACCGTTCGTCCGTCTTGGGCTCGTTCGATTCGGACGGACAACCGGCGGCCAGCAGATGCTTCACCAATTCCCCTCGCCCAAAGGCTCGGGTGTTTTTCGGCGCGTGATCAGCGGCCAGATCGATCGCCTTGTCCGTCGTCAGGCGCGGCACGCGGCCCTCCTCCACGAGCCCATCATAGAGGCTCTTATCTCTATTCAGATTGTGGTACTCGAGATCGAGACTCTTCATCATCGGATCGTCCCATCCGACCTGCTCCGCCTCCCGATACGACTCCAATAGCCACAATTTCGACGCCCAATCGACCCGTCCGACGAGCCCGGCATAATCTCCGCGCAAGTCTTGCAGCACCGCTTCCCATTGAGCCAGTACCCAGTCGGTCTCTTCATCCTGCCCCGCGCAATGCGCCTGGGCTGCAGCGAGAAACTGCTCCTGAATGTCGATGGCAGAGATGGTCTCGCCCGACTCCAGCCGTACCACCCACTGCCGCTCCTGATCTTGCGAAATCTCTTGTAGGGTCTCCACCGGCTCCTGAATATTGAGACCACGCGGGGCATGCCCTTCCTCGATGAGTTGCAACACGATCCCCGTCGTACCCAGCTTGAGCGCCGTTGCGTATTCAGCCATGTTGGAGTCGCCGAGCAACAGGTGGATGCGGCGGTATTGGTCCGGATCGGCCAGCGGCTCGTCCCTCGTATTCACGATCGCCCGATTCTGCTGCACCCACTCGAAGAAATCGTTCATGATGTGGTCGGCACGCTGGGATATTTGAAACGGCACCTGCGCGGCGCCCGCCCCATGTCCCAGCGCCGCTCGCGGCACGATCAAGCGATCCATCTGCACCCAGGCATCCTGGGGACTTGCCGAACCGATACGGCCCGATCCGGTAAAAACCTGCCGGGTCACGAGAAATGTGACCAACGGCGCCAGCCCACGCCGAGAAAACGGAAACCGCCTCGTCACCAGATAGTTTTCATGTGATCCAAACGTCGCATCGGTCTCGTGGTCGATGTTGTTCTTAATAAGCGAGACCTGGTCAGCCCAGTCCAAGTCGTCGATCGCCCGTTGCAGCATCCGGTCTCCCGCACGATCCGTCGCCACCGCATCCGTCAAACTATGGCATTCAGGCGACGCATATTCCACATGCCCCATGTCGAGGTAGATACGCCCGGCGTTGGTCAAGAATCCGCCGTTGCCTGGCGGTTCATCATGGCCACGGTGATGAAGATCCAGCACGCCGCGCCGCTGGACATTGAATATATGGTCGCGCAGCTTGTGCGCAAACCAGGTGGGCGAGCGCTCAGGACGATCTTGATGGACGAGCAGTCCGTATTCCGTTTCCAGCCCGAAAATACGGTTCAGCATGGTGTTTATACAATGGGGGGCGTGAGATCTTTCGGCAGCAGGCGGCTTATCTCATTGGAAGCCAAGGCCCGATACTTCGACGAACCGGAGAGGTTTCTCTCCAACAGCGCGCACTCGACGGTCTTCTCGGCCACCCTGTCCAGCAAGTAGGCAGAGAGAGGGACCGCCTCTGTGTCTTCCGGTTGTCCGGACGAGCTTCCCCGGGACGGTTCCTCAACGGTTTTGTGCTGCAACCGATCGCCTAACGCCCAGGTTCGGAGCGCGAGATCGAACGCCTGTTCTAGCGAACGCGCGCCTGACATCTGCTCGCGGATAGAGGCGACCATCTCCTGCTCCACGGTCTTCGATGCAGCCAGCACCGCACAAGACGTTCCTTCCTCGAACGTGCCATCGTAGTTGACGACGAGGAACGAATCTTTCCCGGCCTTGTGACCTAACTCCGCCAACAGGAGTTTCACGATGAACGGCGCCTTGAAGACTTCCTCGAACGCCTGCTTGATCACCGGCGCGATGCCGTACTTCACCATGCGACTGCCCGTGACGTCCGACGGTGACCGATTAAAGCCTTCCACATGCGCCATCTCCAGCAGACTGACGCGCAGTTTTTCCAAATCGGCCGGATGGCCCATACCGCCGAGCGCCAATCGATCGTAAATCTCATAGAGTTTCGGCGTGCCCTTGCTGACACTCAGCAAGAGAATCCCGGCGTCGTAGGCCAGCGCAACCACCGGACTGCCCTGTTTGAATTGATCGTCCAAATACTGGCGGCGATTGGCAACCGCCTCGACCCACTTATACGGCTCTTCATACATGTCGCACGACCTTGGCTTCGAATAAGGATTTGAGTGTCGCTTCCGGCACCGCGCCAACTCCACCCGTCGTAATCAACTTGATGACCGGATAGAGATTGGCCTCGCGGTTCACGCCGCCAGTGGCGCTGTCGAATTCCGCCGCGCTCGTCAGCAACCGCAAGGCATGAATCACCGCCTGCTCCTCCGGCATGGCATTCAACGGCTGCTCTCCCCACGTATTGAGGTAGTGGAGAATGCCCCGGATGGTCGGCGATCCGGACCCTGACACGGCGTACTCCACCCCTTCAAACTCCGCACCGAGGATGTCGTAAAAGTAGATTTTGGCCGCCTCGTGCTCGACATCATAGCCGGCGAAAATCGGCGCGACTGCTCCGGTACCGGAGAGCGCCGCTGCGACGTTCTCCTTGAGCAGCTTTGACACGGCCCGCAGCTTCCCCTCGAAGCTCAGCTCTTGCAGCTGCGTCCGCCGATAGTATTTGAACGAGTGCTCCAAGATCCGTACCATTTCGTAGGCGGTCGCCGGCACCCCGGCGATGGCCATGACGCTGTGACGGTCGATCTCCAGCACCTTGTCGGTCCGGTCGTACATCACCATATTGCCGGCCGTCGCCCGTCGGTCTCCGGCCACCAGCACACCGTCCCGATACTTGAACGCCAGAATGGTCGTCGCCGTCGGAATTTCTACCCCGGCGCTTGCAGCCACCGGCGCACCTAATTGATACCCCTGCTCTTTCAGTAGTTGATAGAAATCGCCTTGCATGCTCATCTGGTACCTCGTTAAACGTGAGACGTGAAATGTGAAACGTGTCGGACCGATATTCGATAAACTCTCTTACTTTTCACGCCTTACTTTTCACGTTTCACGTCTATTGCCCCGTCCGCTGCCGATACCGTTCAGCCTGTTTCGGATCGACCTTTTTCATCCGTTTCAGGAGGTTGTCTTTCTCCGGCGAGCCGCTCTCCGGCCTCCGGGGCCCGCCGCCTTCTTCAGTAGGGCCGGGCTTCGGCATGGAATCGCCGGGACCTTCACGGCGTTCCGGCATCGTACTGTTGTAGGTCATGATCGCCTGTCCTTTCTTCCATTCCATGCGTTCAGCGCATCCGCCGGAGACGCAGCAGCTTCGAAAATCTCCAGGCACCGGTTCACCTCGGCTGGCTCGAACAGGCCACTCATGTCGAGCGTGCGCGGCAGCAACCCTCCGGTAAACCGAACCTGCTCCCACTGCACCGATTTGATCTGATCGGGAAAGCGCCGGACGCAGAGCCCTCTGACTCCTCCCCGCGTATCGGCCGGTCCTGCAGTCAGAGCCCGTTGGATATCGGCCTCGGCTGTCATTCGCCATGCTTTCCCCTCCGCCTCAAGTCCGAGATAGAGTCCCCGTTCCGGATGCACGTTATGATATTCCAAATCCAAACTGGCCAGCCAGGGATCGTCCCACCCGATCCGTTCTTCCTGCATAAACGTTTCCAGCAACCACAGTTTCGTCACCCAGTCCAACTTGCCAATTAAACGGCGCCGGTCCTGCCTCAGCCACGTCAGCGTGTCGCCCCATTCGCGCAACACCCAATCCGTCTCCTCGTCGAGACCGACGAAGGTCTGCGCCGCCGCACGATAGTACTGCTCCTGAATATCCAGGCCGGAGACACTGGACCCGTTTGTTTGTCGGACAACCGCCTTCAAGTCGATGTCCCGCGAGAGCTGCTTCACCGCCGCCACCGGCTGCTCCAATTCGAGAGACGGGACGGCCCCCCGTTCGATCAACTCCAGCACCAACCGTGTCGTCCCGACTTTCAACGCCGTGGCATATTCGCACATATTGGCATCGCCGATGATCAGATGCAGCCGGCGGAATTTCCTCGGATCAGCATGCGGCTCATCACGCGTATTCAGGATCGGCCGGTTGTGCATCGTATCGACACTCAACTCCGTTTCCATGAAGTCCGCCCGCTGCGACAGTTGAAAGCGCCCCGGCACGAATCCCGACTCCTGCGCCTCGATCCCGACCTTGCCCGCACCGGCGATCACCTGCCGGCTCACAAGAAACGGCAGCAGGCCTTTGACCAGACGGACAAATGGAATCGAGCGCGGCAGCAGATAATTGTCATGGCAGCCATAGCTGTGTCCGTGGAAATCCGTGTTGTTCTTGTAGAGCTGCACGTGCTCGCCGCCGAGAGTCTTGTTCCTCCGATCCGCCGCTCGTTGAACGATCCGTTCCCCCGCGCGGTCCTGCGCCAGCAGGTCTTTCAACGTGCGGCACTCCGGCGTCGAGTATTCCGGATGGGTATGGTCGTTGTAGAAACGCGCGCCGTTCGGCAGCACCAGATCGCTTTTCATATCATGAAAAGAAAAGGGCCGGTGGGCGTCACGTTCGGCAAATTCGTCCTCCTCCTTATCCTGTGCGAGACCGGAGACACGAAAGCCTCGCGCGTCTTCATGCGGATCTTCCCCCGCATAGTCCCAGCGCCGTTCAAACGACGCCGTCAGGTGCGCGCGCACGAGCTCCATCGACTCAACGACAGGATCGACCTCCGCCAGATCCTCCCGCGTGATGCCATACTCAGTTTCAAGGCCGTAAAGATGCATAACTCGTTAGACGTGAAAGGTGAAACGTGAACGGTTGGACGAATGGGACATCACACATCCGAGATCCTCACATTTCACTTTTCACTTCTCACTTTTCACGGTTTCCATTTTCAAATGATCTGATTGACCAGCCGCTCTTCCGCCTGCCGTCCACGGCGAAACGACGAAATGCCGACGACTTGTTCCGGATGGTGGTCCAATAACTTCAGCCATTCCTCCGCCGCATCGTCCGGAGGCAGCATCTCACCTTGACGGAATTCCTCCGTCACCGAGTCCAACAGATCCTTCGCCGAGAGCCCGGCCGGCTCGCCCGACTGGATTGTCCGGTCAATCGCCTTTTCTTTTGCTCGCTGCACGATCGACGACAGGATCGCCCCGCTCACCAGATCGCCCCGATAGAGCACGGTACTCTGCCCGTTACGGAGGCGGATCGAGAGGAGCCGGTTCTCATCGGTTCGTTTGAAGATTGCCTCGATGGTCTCGTTCACCAAAGAGGCGACGGCCTGTTGCAGCTCCCCGCCTCGCTCGGACACGACCGACGGATGCACTGGCAACTCCTCCGTCAAATACACCTTCAAAATCTCACTGGAGGCCTCCCGATCCGGCCTGGCAACCTTGATCTTCCGGTCGATGCGGCCCGGGCGCAACACGGCGGGGTCAATGAGATCGGGCCGGTTCGAGGCCAGAATGATGACGACATCATGCAGCGATTCAATGCCGTCCATCTCGCTACAGAACATCGGCACCAGCGTGTTGGAAATATTGAACGAGCGCATGGCGCGGCGCGTGCCCAACACCGACTCCGCCTCGTCGATGAAGATAACCGGCAGGGCACCGTCTTTCCGGCGGGCCCGGGCTTGGGCGAAGAGATCGCGGACCATCCGCTCGGACTCACCCAACCACATATTGAGAATTTCCGGGCCTTTGATATGGAGAAAGGCTCCACTCGTCACTGGAGGCCGCCCGCCTGCCGCCTGGGCATCGGCCTGCGGCGACTCGCGCAGCAGTTTGGAGAGACTGCCGGCGGCCGCCTGTCCAATCAAGGTCTTGCCGCATCCAGGCGGGCCATACAGTAAGAATCCCTTGGGCTGGGAGAACTGAAACCGCTGAAACGTGTCGGCATGGAGCAAGGGATACTCGATGGCCTTTCGGATCGCGGCAATCGCTTCGCGCTGCCCGCCGATCTGCTCCCACGTCACCGTCGGTACTTCATCGAGCACGTGCTTGCCCGTCTTCCGATCCGTCAGCTTCTCGATCGCGATGCGAAAGGTGGGATCGATGCGAACCTCGTCGCCCGCCTTCAGTTCGACCCCGGCCAAGCCGGAGGACCGTTGCAAGATCAGCGGCTGCCGCCCCATCTCCTGCTCGAAACGCAGCCGCCCATCGGCCATCGCCTCGGCTAATTTCAAAATCGGCCCGTTCCGGTCATAGCCCAGCGTGTTGATGACCGCATAGGCTTCGTTGACCAGAATCTGCGTGCCGATCTTCAGGTCGGCCACGGGCACGCGGGGATCGACATTGGCATAGTACTCGGCCCCGCCGACCAGAATCCGCGCGAGCCCTTCGCCGGGGATGTCCAGCAACGTGCCGATCCGATTCGCCGGTGCCGTCAATTTGGCCGCCACCTCGCTGAGTTTCTTGAACTCAGCCTCGCGCTGTTGATGAGCCGCTTGAGACAGCATCACGGCATGCCGGAGTTTATACAGAATCTTTTGGCGCGGGTCGGTATCAGGGAACAATCCCAGACACTGTTCGATCAATTCGAGCGGATCGGAGCCGGTCTGTGCTGCACGCGCGCCGGTCTCGTGGCCGCCTCCTGAACCAGATTGCTCGCTGTGACTCTCAAAAGAGCGATGATCGCTCATGGAAATCTCCTCATGCCTGGACGCACACGATCTAGTTGACTGCTTGCAGCGTCACATCCACCGTCTGCCGCTTGTTGTTTCGCATCACATCCACTTTCACACGCTCGCCGACTTTGTATTTTTCCATCTCATCCATCAGATCGTCCATCGTCCCGACCGGCTTGCCCTCCACCGCGACAAGGACATCCCCGAGCTCGATGCGACCCGTGGCCGTTTCACGCACGCCGCGCAACCCGGCCCGGTCGGCGCTCCCGCCGCGCGCCACTTTCCCGATTATCACACCTTTGATCCCCCAGCGTCTGGCCATAGCGTCCGGCACCAGTGAGACCCCCAATCCCGGACGAATCAACTTACCATGCTTGATGAGCTCCGGCACAATGCGGTTCACCGTGTCCACCGGCACAGCAAACCCGATACCGGCATAGGCCCCGCTCGGGCTGATGATTTGTGTGTTCACCCCGATTAAACGACCCGCGCTATCCAGCAGGGGGCCACCGGAATTGCCCGGATTGATCGCCGCATCGGTCTGAATCACACCTTCGATCGTCCGCTGGGACATCGACTTGATCGTCCGGCCAAGCGCGCTCACCACGCCAGTGGTGAGCGTATGGTCGAGCCCGAAGGGATTGCCAATGGCCAATACCTTTTGTCCGACCCGCAAGTCGTGCGAGACACCGACAGCCAGCGGCTCCAACGCAGAGTCGGAAGCTTGGATCTGCAAGACCGCCAGGTCGTGATCCGGATCGGCGCCGACCAGTTTGGCTTGATGTTCACTGCGGTCAGCGAGAGTAACCTTGATCGAGCTGGCCCCGTAGATGACGTGGAAATTGGTGACGATGTGGCCTTGCTTGCTCCAGATGAAGCCCGACCCTGATCCCTGCGGGACTTCCATGGTGTCGAGCGACCAGAAATCCCGCTGGATAGCCGTGTTCGCGATAAAAACGACGGATCGTGTCGCCCGTTCAAATACTGAGATCGTTGCCCGCTCATCAGGTCCCAATTCAGCGGGCGCCGGTGTGACGGGACGGGGCTTGCCTTCGAGCCCTTCATATGAGGCACCCAAGGGCATGCCCCATTCGGAACCAGCCTGCGCAATAGAAAAAACGAACCCTGCACTGACCACAGCCCCGATGACAAACCCTCGCATCCGGCCTCTCATTCCTACTCACCCATGATCTGCACAATCAACTCGCGACTTCTGGCCCGCGTGTCGAAATCGACCAGGACGATCTGCTGCCAGGTTCCCAACAGCAACGTACGATCCGCGAAGGGAATCGTCACCGACGGCCCCTGCAACTGACCGCGCAGATGGCTATGGCCATTGTCTTCGCCGGGATTCCTCGTATTGTGCTGCCAACGAGGATCGGCGGGGACGATCCGGTCCCAAAAGGCCTTGGTATCGGCGCGGATGCCAGGCTCATCCTCGATGATCATGACTGATGCCGTCGTGTGCTTGACGAAGACGGTCACAAGACCCGCAACCAGCCCGGACTCGGCCACGGCGGACAAGACCGGCTTCGTGAGATTTTCGATGTGTGTGTCGCCAGCCATCCCGATGCGCAATGGCACGGTCTTGACGGCCATCAGCCACCTCCCGGCGCGAGGCTACGCAAGTAGCGCCGCTCCGCGTTGGTCAAAGGGCAACCCCGTGCCGCTTCCAGAATGGCATCGAAGGCTCCTTCACCAGCCAATTCACGCAGGGCGCGCATCACGTCGCCGCTCAGAATACCTTCTTGTGCAAGCTTGTCGAGATAGGCGAAGGCATCGGCCAGCGTTTCCCGTCGCCGCACATAGTAATCGCGCCCGCGCTGCCGGTTGCTGTAGGCCTCAAACTGTTCGCAGGCGACGAGGATCTCCGCCAACTGTTTGACCCAGGGTTTGGCTTTGGAAAGCTTCTCCGGATAGTAATAGTACAGCACCACGGCTTGCATCCAGGGAGCCCACCGCAAGCCCAGCCGGCGAAGGGCAGGACGAACCACCACCAAGCGTCCCCGTAACCGGCGTGCATGTCCGAGCCGCATCTCGACCTGTTCCTTCGCCCAGGGCGTCATCGGAATACCGGCTGCCTCCAGGTCCGCCCCGTAACGGGACAAGAACGCCTCCGTTTCACGGCCGTAGCGCGTCGTGGGATGGACCGCGCGCCATTCACGGGGTCTGGTGGGAATCCCATGGGCCTTAGCCCACGACCAGATCTTGCCGAACAGACCGCGATCGAGGCCCGCACGGCTTACGTCATGGAGCAGACACGCAACTTGGTACTGATAGATTCGAGCAGCGGGATGGCCCAACCGATGCGCCACGGCCACGCACATCTTGGCCGTCCGAACTGCATGAGCCCGGTCGTACCCGCGAATGACCGTCCCCGGTTTCAGCGGATGCGGATAGTCGTACAGCCGCATTAATTCGGCCACGACCCGCCGCGGAACCACAAGGGAGGCTGCTAGCGATTTGAATGACATCGTCGTCAAATCTGAATAAATGGGTACCGTGCGCGCCTATGAGCAAGCTGTTGAAAATGATGGCGACTTGTCAGCACACCAGACCCTTGGGGCCTGGACCGATTGCATGAATCTCACAGGATGTTCAAAAAGGCCGATGTTCTCACCCGCCCAACCCCGGCGCGCCAAGACGCGCCATTCCGCAGGCACGGCCGCAGCGAGTGAAGAGGCGAAGCGTACTCTTTCCGTACGTTGAGCTTCTGAACGATGCGAGAACAAAGCTGGCGGCCTTTTTCAACATCCTGCTAGGCAGAATATCGTCGGGTGAAAGAGCGTGTCAAGGCAACGAAAGCCGAGTGGCGCTCGCTGAATCCATCGATCTTTGCTATGCTGCAGGTGACCGTTGCGATTCATACGATACAAGGCCCAGGACACCTGAATGCCCGCACGATCCGCCATCTTCGCTGCACTGGCCAGCTGCGTGTGTTTGATTGAACCGATCGGGACCTCCGCCGGCTCGTTCGACCAGCTGACGGATTTCACCGGCCGCATGAGCCCGATCGTCACGATGAAAGGCCGCGATACGTTTACCAGCGAATATCGATACGACGTCAGCGTGAGAAACTTGACCCCCGATCTGATCATCGCTGACTCACTGATCATTGTGCTCGATAAAATTACCAACTTGGCCGGCCAAGACCGGGAAGGATTGACGGGCGAGTTGTTCCTCGATCGATTTGATGTCTTGGATGCAGAGGGCCTGACCGACGAGGGGAAGCCGTACTTCCGGATCCCTACGGGCACGGCCCCGGACCTTGCGCCACAAACCGACAGCGCTCCGGTGTCCATCCGCCTCAGAAACAAGGATTACGTGGCAGTCTTCACACCATCCTTTCGAGTGCTGGGGAAGAAACGCCCGCCACCGGAGCCGAAACGCGCGGAATCACCGGCATCACCCGCGCAGGCTCAAGCACCCGCGCAGCCCGGCCCTACCCCAATGGACAAGCTCATTCAACTGTTGATCAAGAAAGGCGTCGTGACGGAAGAAGAGTGGCGCAAAGCCAGCCGGCCATGACCGATCCATCTTGCAAAGCGTGCCAGCGTACCTGGCCCAGAGCCGAGCATGTCATTGCGGATCTTGGGCTCTCGAAAGCCTATCTTCATGACGATCAATTTTTCACCGGTTGGACCATCGTTGTCTTGCAACGCCACGCAACGGAACTGTTCCATTTGGCGCCGACGGAGCGGATCCAGCTCATGGAGGAAGTGAACAGGGTCGCCAAGGCGCTCGCGCAGGCCTATGGGGCCAGGAAGATCAACTACGAACTGCTCGGCAATCAACTTCCCCACATTCATTGGCACATCATTCCTCGCCTGATGAATGATCCAGCCCCACTGGAGCCGGTGTGGCGGGTTCCGCACGAGCCGGTGTTCCGCAACCAAGCTGAACTGCACAGTGATATCCAGCGTATCCGGCAGGCTCTTGAATCCGCACGGTGATTGCGCACCCCGCGATCGTCCACGATCCCGGCCAGCCCCACCAACCGCTTGTCGGCTGTTATAATACACACCGTCTTCCAGATTGGATCGGAGGGGCGCGGATCTCCCATGCATCATCGATCGGTGCTCGCGACCTTCTCATTGATTTGCCTTGCGCTGTTACCCGCGTGCCTCTCGTCTACGCAGATATCCAAAGACATTCCGCCTTCCGCTGCCGACTCAACACCGTCCACTCCTGAGACAGTCCCTGCGCAAGGGCAGACGAACACCCTCTTGGATCCCGGCAGGCCGGAACAGCCGGAAGAAGACGCGGTGACGGAGATCCGCTCGCTGCGTCACGCCATCCACCGGACTCCGGAGCGCACCGATCTGCGGCTCAAGTTGGCGGAAAGACTTTCACGCTTCGGTGATCTCGACGCGGCGCTCGATGAGTGCCGTGCCGTCATCGCACTGCACCAGAACGATGCCAAGGCCCATATGCAGTTGGGTGTGCTGCTCATGGCCAGGCAAGAGTGGCAGATGGCCTCGGCCTCGCTCCAAAACGCCGTGAGGCTCGACTCTACACTAACCCAGGCTCACTACAACCTCGGTAGTGTGCACTATGCCCTCGGCAATGTGACGGCGGCGATGCAATCCTATCGGAATGCCCTCACCTTGCAGCCAGACTTTCCAGACGCCCGGTATCGCCTGGCCCTCTTATTGAAGCTGACAAATCATGAGCGGGAAGCCGCGCAGTTCATGGACGAAGCGGCCATCGGCGGCGTGCCGCAAGCGCAATATTTTCTGGGCAACGCGTACAAACAGGGGCTGGGCGTAGAGAAGAATCTCCCACGCGCGATTGTCTGGTGGGCCAAGGCCGCCTCGCTCGGCTACCAGCCGGCGGCCGAGGCCATGTCAAAACTCCGCCGACAGAGCTTGGCTGCAGACCAACCGGAACGTCGGCGCCAAGATATTGCCGATGCGTTCCGCCAGTACCGTCACCAGCTCTGGGAAGAACAGGCCCACCTCACCAAGCAGGACCCGGACCAATCGCTCGGCATCACCCTGCTGGGCCACAATCAACTGGCGGACGGCATCGCCATGCTTTTGGCTGAAACCTATGCGCTGAGCGAGCCGGCGCTGACCGAGCTCGCGCGGCTTTACGAGATCGGCGCCGAAACCGGCTCGGCTCAGTTCGACCGCCGCATCCGTGATTGCTTTGACACGACGGCGGCCGATGGATTTCCCCCCGCCAAGAAGATCCTAGCCCGCATGTATGCCAAGGGGGTGGGAGTGGAGCGGGATCGTACGAAGGCCCGACTCGCCCTCAAGGGCCTGCCTAAGCAGGACATACACGCACTGATCGACGAACTGGGACTCCACTGACACCCATGCATGATTGGATAACAGCTCGGCGGTTGGTCAGTACCTCGCTGCCCCTCCAAGGGGCGGCACTCGCGCTGTTTGCGTGCATGCTGGCTGGACTCACCTGGCTGACCGCCCCAGTGGCCTACAGCGCGTTTGACTGGGCCCTCTACGACGAATGGTTGAGCCGCCGCGCCCCTATCGCGACAAGCTCCAACCTGGCAATCGTTGTGCGAGACCCGGCCACCGACGATCGATTGGGAACCGGCCCGCTGGACCGGGCAGTCCTCGCCCAGCTAATCACGGCCGTTCATGAAGCCGGTGCGGCAGCCATCGGACTCGATCATCGCCTGGACCGGTCCAACCCTGCTCAGCGCGGCGGAGCCGCAGGCGACGCCCTGCTATTGGAATCCGTCACATCATCCGGCCCTGTCGTAACTGTATTCGATGAGGATACGATTCCGCTGACGGAGCTGAGCGAATCGGCCACTCAGGGCCATCTGTCACTTATGCCGGACAATGACCACATCGTGAGAACCGTTCCTCTCGCTATAGAATTCGGCACCCATGTTGTGCCGGCCTTTGGCCACATCCTCTATGCCACGACCCAGAAGGCGCAATGGAGGACCACCCACCCGTACCTGCTGAACATCGCCGGGGACGGATCCGTCGGCGCCCTTCCCACGATGTCGTTGTCATCGGTATGGGACGCGGTGCAGCGGCACGAAGAATCCCTCTTAGCCGACTGGTTCAAGGGAAAAGTCGTCGTCATTCTGCCGAATCCTCTCCCGCAAGGCGTCTGGCTTTTACCGACCGGACAGCATGTCCCCGCCATCGTGGCACATCTGCATCTGCTGAACAGTCTCCTGACCGGTGAGCACATGGTCCCACTCGGAACGGCCGGCAGAACCATCGTGACACTGGCGATCACCACTCTGATTGCATGGGGGCTCTTGCGCTTCCATGGGGCGTTCAGTTTGATCCTGACAGCCCTGGCCCTCGTCCTCTATCTCTCAACGGCATTCACCGTCTTGGCCGGTGCGCACCTCGTCTTGCCCGTCGCGCTGCCGATCACCGCCTCGTTCTACGTCCTGCTCGGCGCCACCGTCTGGACCCATTTGACGGCGAGCCAGCGCATGCTCCTGATCGAACGAGACATGCTCCGGCTCCAGCATGATTCCGTCGCAGTGCGCCAGGCGCTGACCCTCCGGGAAAACCGCGCCGAGGCCCTGCAAGAAGATTTGGAGGCAGCGAAAGAAGCGGCCGCTCGATCAACCGGCCTGCAACACGATCTCTCCCACACGGCCGCGGCCCTGCGAGCCGAATTGGCCGAGGTACAGGCACAGGAACAGACTGCGCGGTTGCAGTTGGCCCAATTGGAACGGCAGCTCCATGGCCTTCGCGCCGCGTCGGCTGAGTCAGGCCCCCTCAACGACACCGAGCTTGAACAATTGCGGGAAGAATGCCGCCGGCTCGGGATCGTCACACAAGACGCCGGACTCCTCAGATTGTTCAGAGACGTCAAACGCGGAGCGGCATCGCCACTGACCGTCCTGCTCCTCGGCGAACCGGGGACCGGCAAGGAACTCTTCGCGCGGGCCGTCCACCGGTTGAGCCCACGGGCCGGCAAGCCGTTCATTGCGGTCAACATGGCGGCCGTGTCACCGGAACTGTTCGAAAGCGAATTATTCGGCCACACGAGAGGGAGCTTCACCGGCGCCACCGCGGACCGGCGCGGCTATTTCGAGCAGGCCCAGCATGGCACCATTTTTTTGGATGAGATCGGCGATGTGCGGCTGGACCACCAAAGCAAGCTCTTGCGTGTGCTCCAAGAAAAGTCGTTCTATCGTGTCGGAGCCACAACGCCGACAACCGTCGACGTGCGGGTGGTGGCCGCGACAAACCGTGACTTGCAGCGCGGGGTATCGGAAGGGTGGTTTCGAGAAGATCTGTACTTCCGGTTGAAGGGATTGGTCTTCCAACTGCCGCCATTACGGGAGCGGCGAGGCGATATTCCCGTCATTGCCAAGACGAGTCTGGCCGACATCGCGCAGCGCATGGGCCGACTGGAGCCACAGATTTCCAACGACGCGGTACGACTCTTACGTGAACAGCACTGGCCGGGCAATGTCCGGGAACTTCGACACGCGATTGAGCGGGCTATCGCCCTGAACGACGGGCCGATTCTGACACCGTATGCGTTCGCACTGGAAGGAACCGCTCGGGGCACTGGACTGGCACAACCCACGTCCGCCGTATTGCCCGATTCAGCGGGCGACACCGCGGTCTTGGATTGCCTCCGCCGGCATGGATTTGACATGCAGGCGGCCGCGAAGACCCTGGGATGGGATCGGAGCACGGTCACGCAGCGGTTGAAAGGCCTCTGCTTCCAGGCTCTCGTCGAATCAGACGGTGACCAAGCCAAAGCCGCGCAGGTCATTGCCGGAGATCCGGGCCATCTGCGCACCATCGAACTCAAATTGACGGATTACTACGGCCATCTCCTTTCCGTCATCAGACCGTTCGGGACCGCCGAGGAAGCCCTGGCCGACTGCAAACGGCGGTTCAAGAACCTACCTGACCGGCACTTTGCCCCGGTCGAAAGATTGGTGCGGGGCCACTTCAAGACCCATCGGCTCCCCGTGCATTAAGTGCCGTGGCCTGTCACGGACAGCACCTGCTGGGCTTGGGCAATCGCATCCCGGAGGGCACTCAGATCTTTTCCTGCCGCCTTTGTGTTCGGCATGCCTTTTACAACCCGAGACGCCGCCCTGGTCAATGCGTACAATGCCGTCTTCATTTCGCCCATTTCAGCGGGTTCTTTCATCGACCCAGCCACGGCCTTCGCGCGCCGCCTGCGTGGCCCCACATATGGTTGCGTCGCGATAGGATTGTCTTTCTCGAGCTCCGGCCTTCTGGACACCATGACGTTTCCTCCAGGTGAAGACGTACCGTACCATAGTGTGCCGACCGTTTGCATGAGCATCTGCCTGTGATCCCACATGCCTCTTGCACAGTTCTGATTGCGAACCATCGCCTTGACAGACGCGCGTCCAAAGGTGCAACATGCATGGCCCAAAGCCGTGTTCAATCTTAACGAAGTAAGGAGACCAGGATCATGGCACTGCTGATTACCGACGAATGCATCAACTGTGGCGCCTGCCTGCCGGAGTGTCCGAACGAGGCCATCTTCGAAACGCGCAGCGGCGCGGAAGAGAAGGGGCTCCATGTGGGGGACGGCCAGGGCGTGGGGGATAATGTGTATGTGATCGCGCATGACCGGTGCACCGAGTGTGTCGGCCACTTCGACGAACCGCAATGTGCGGCTGTCTGTCCGGTCGATAATTGCTGCATTTCTGATCCGGCGTATCCGGAAGGGACCGATGTCCTGCTGGAGCGGGCAAAGACCCTCAACCCCGACAAGGCGATCGATCCGGCAAAAGTGTGGAGCGGCGTGCGAAACTGATCGTTTCCTTATCTCGGCATCCGCACCTGTGCGGATGCCGGGCTCGCCTCGGCAGAGGCGTATAGACCGCATCCTGTCCGAGGCAATGAATCATGGCTGAGAAAACGCCAAGGTTCCTGTCCAATGCCACGGTCATCAAAGTCTTAGCGAAAGTCTTTGCCTTCCAAGCCATCGAAATTGAGCTCTTACGTTCCCAGGCCGGGATCTCCGATGCGCATTGGAACACCCTGAAGACGGCGGCCTTCAAGAAAACCTACGCCAAGCAACGGGCCTTTTATGAAGACCGCCTGACGGGCGCCTTTGCGTTGGAGCACATTTCCCAGTCCGAACGCGAAACCCGACTCCTTGAACTCTGGCTCAAACAGAGCGAGGAGTTCCCCAAAGACGAGCCCTAAGCCACAGCGTGTCTTCTTGAAGGCTTCAGACTTCGTTGGCCGTGATGGAGGGGATCGAATTATGAGCCTGATTACCTTTCGCTTCCGCCAATCGATCGCCGTGGATTTTTATTGGCACCTGGAGCTGGCCAAGCGAGGATCGCTCCGCGAATTCACCGTGCAGCCCAACCTCACCATTTATGAATCGGCGTTCGACCTCCTCAACCCGATTCACGTCGGACATGCCTTGTCCCTGGCCAAGGCCCTGGTGCTCGACAAGCGAGCCGAAGTCCTCTCGGGGAATACGTCGTTACCCATGACGACCGTCCGAGATGTCTTGCAGTGCTATCAGCAATCGATGAAGGTCGACGACTATCATGCGCATTGTTGGTTCAAGATCCGGCTCACACGTGATCTCGCCGTGACACGACTCGAGGTGGAGGTGGACAACTCGGACAATTCGTTCGTGTTTCCCTGTCGATGTGCCGCCTCACAAGCCTACGGCATGCACTATGAGCACCCCGGGACGATCTATGCCCAGCTGGACTCGGCCTTGTGGCGCGCCGGTACCCGTTGGTGTCCCCGGCTCGAAGACCTCTCAGAAATCAAACTCGTGAATGTGGAGTTGCAGACGAAAAGGAGCCCAGATAGCCACTAATCTGCTGGTGGGGATACAATACAACGCGACCCGAATACGTAGTCGCATGCACTCGGGAACATGGCCATCAATTGAACTCCGATAAATGCTTGAGGGCGGTCTCGAGGTGTTCGACTCCCACGTCGGCGTGACCAGCTTTCCCATGGGCGATGGCTTCTTTCGGGTGCTGAATCCCTTCGCTCACCTCTAAGCTTTTGCCTCCCATCTTCGCAAAATCCAGCGCCGCCTCCGCATGTTTCACCAGCTCGTCAACATGCCCCGCTTTCCCATGGACCACGGCTTCCTTCGCGTGGTCGATGGCCAGGCTGACGTTACCACTGGCGGTTGGATAGGCATGCACCATGGGCACGCTCCCGAACGCTCCAAGCACAACCACCATGAGGGCAACACGGGTGTATCGACTGATCATTGGTTCCTCCCGACACAGTGAGAAGACATGGCCTTAAAAGAATGTACTACAATCGAACCTTACACAGCGTTTCCGTAACCTGTCAAGAATGTTAGCCCCACTCCCTACAGATCTTGCTCTTTCCCTTCTTCTGGGATGGCATCCGTGCTGGTTCCACTGCGCCCGTCGAGCGAGCACCACCCATAATGTGCAAATTCGATTGGTCCCGCGTGCGCGCTCGGGGAGCAAGGAATCAGCACGGGTGTCGTTCCATCCCTCTCTTTGCGGGGCCATCCCCGCGTGGCGTGATGGACCTCACATCCCCGCATAACTCCGACTTGTAACCAATCCCTCTAACCCCTCAACTTTCCTCAAGACTTTTCCACTTTCACACTTCACTTCGGTCGGCATTCCGGTTGCTCAAGCCATCCTCCGTCGACGCGTCACAAGGCAACCGAAAGGAGGTGGTCTTTACAAAAGGACTGTGTGTTGAGGACGGATGACTGAGGGCTGCGTTTCACATTTTACCTTTCACTTTTTACCAGAGAAGGAGACTGCATCATGTCACAGGGTCCATCACAGGTGTCGTCAGGAAATATCGCCCCCAAGATCGTGGGGCCACTGAAAGAGTCGAAAGAAGTGGTGCTGCTGGCCGGCTTGGTCGTATTTCTCGGCGGATCGCTGGCCGCTGCCTGGTACTACGGACAAAACAGCGACAAAGTCACGATCACCCCAACCACGGAGAAGATCAGCACAGTCGCAGTGCCAGAGATCATGACGCACAGAAGCGGGTTGAGTCAGACTGGGCCCTCTATCACTGAGTCTACCCCCGTCACACCCCCCATAGTTGCACCACTGGACGACGTCATCCACGCAGACGTCTATTTTGAAGTCGGCCGAAAGGGCCTGACGGACGAGGCCAAGGCCCAGCTTGCCGTCCGAGCCGAGCTGCTCAAGCATAACCAAGACTACGGGGTCTTGATCCAGGGCTACACTGATCAACAGGGATCAGCGAGCTATAACATGAAACTCGGCCTGAGGCGGGCGGAAACCGTGAAAGCCGAACTGCTGAACGCTGGAGTGGCAGAACATCGGATGAAGGTGATGAGCCTTGGCGAAGACGGTGTCCTCTGCGTGGATGACAGCGACATCTGCCGACACGACAACCGCCGGGTTCACCTCGAAATCAGAAAAATCGGCGAGGCGCACATGATGGTTCCGGCCAGCATCTCCAGCGATCCAGCCGTCACCGGAATTGATGCATCGCCCAACGACCATGGGAGCGAACTGTCAACCAACGATCTCCACCCGATAAGCTCCGAGCCAACTCCCGGCAGCTAGCGGAGTATCGGGCACTGCTCCTGCTCGAAGCCGATCGCTTTGGGCAGGAGCAGCACTCTCCCCTATAGGACCACGCGCTGAGCCCCTTGGATCTGGAACCGGAATAGAATAGGGTTGATGCGGAAAACGGTGACGTCTTGAGAGAGACGCCTAATTGGAGAATTTCCGACTGGCTTTCCTCGGGGCTTTCCACTTCCACGGCGGCACGGGGTTCCGATCGGCCCACAGGCCGACTCTGGCAGCCCGGGCCAATTCTTCTTCGTCGTTGAAACTCCGTCCCTCCGCCCATCCATCTCGTGACCAGGCAAGCCCTTCTCTGACCAATTCATAGGCGACGTTCCGCCCGTCTTGCAAGATGACTTCGGCCGCCAGCCGGCCCTGCCGATCTCGTTGGACCGCACGAACGGTCACGTCACGGTTCCCCACATATGCCGCCGTGACCTGTCTGGCCTTCTTCCCATAGGGCTGCTTCAAATCCGGGCAATCGATACCCTTGAGAACGATCGTGTCCCTGCGCCCATTGTGGTAGACCATCAAGCGATCCCCCTCAAGGACGGCCTCGACTTTGGCCGTATAGTCGGCATACACGAGAGTCGGCGCGACTACACCCAGACTCAGGCCTAATAGCATCAGGAACGTTCTCATCGTTCCACCATGCTACCTGGCCGCGATAATCCCGCAAATTATTTCTCACTTTTCGCCTGCTCAAGACAGGAGGAAATTCACGTGAGGGGGTTTATCCGCCGACGCCAATGACGATACAACGATGAAGAATCGGCGGGTCACACGAAGTGCACCAAATAACTCAAGGCACTTGAGGGGGTTATCCGGCGGCGTCAATCGGGAAAGGCTTCGCCTGATGAGCCGCCGGAACGCGCAAGCGAGGTTTGGAGCCGGCGACCCGGATTGAACGGGCAACCAGTCATCGGTTCGGCCCTGAAGCCTACCTCACCGATTCCTACGAAGGGGGCCAGCCCCCTTGTACAATCCCCATGCAGGGGGTACACCCCCTGCAAATCCCCCCAGCTCGCCCGTTCAACGGAACGATAGCGAGGCCGAGACGTCCAGTTGGATAAATTTTTATGCGGTGTTGCACGCTATGGAGCCGGCGACCCGGATTGAACGGGCGACCTGCTGTTTACGAAACAGCTGCTCTACCAACTGAGCTACGCCGGCATCCGCAAGGACTAGCGCACACATCAAACGATGAGGCTTTCGGACAATCTATCGGAAAGCCATGATACTGGCTGCTGGATCGACTGTCAACGAAACCGTCGTCCATTAAGGTCGTGGCCCGACCTCCGGCTGTTTGGGAACAAATGCAGGAGGTGCGTGAGGCGTGGCAGTTGATCCGACGTGCTTCTCAGGAGCAACCGGTTTCGGATTGTTTCCTCTGGCCATAGGATGAATCCTGATGACCGCGCCATGGCCTGGCGGCGGTGAACAGAGCGGATGCTGGGCATTGCCGAATTGCTGTCTCGCGACTCGACCGACTTCTCCACGTGCGTAGGTGCAGAGTTCACCGGCGACGACCGTTCCATCACGGTCGATATCGGCCAACCCCTGTAACCCTCGCAGGAGAAAATAGGTAAAGAGCCCGTGTTTCCCCTGCTCGTAGGCATGAGCCTCTTGGAGGGCCTTGTTGCCCACCATCCACATGACCTCATTTTTTCCCTCATCCAATCCGTCTTCCCAATCGGCCTGCGGCGTCAAGGCTGGATCCGAGCCGGGCGTCGGGTCCAGCGAGACCTCGAAGATCATGATGGCCCGTTGAATCGGAAGCTTGGACAAGACTTGTTGCATGCGACGGACTGGGTAGAGCCGCTTGATCGACCCCGTGGTCCCATCGAAGGGCACCAGTGACACCGCCCCACTCATGCCATCGACCAACGCACGCCCCGAGAAATACACGTATACAACCGTGTCGGCATCCACCCGTTTCGGCAGCCACTCCTCGAATGTTTCGGCGAGATCTTCCTTCAACGCATTCTGGTCGACCAAGAGCCGGGTTCTCTCAGGGGGAACCCCCCCGATGGCACGCAAATATCCCGACATGACCTCCGCGTCCCGCTCGGCGTATTTCACCGTCGGCACGCGCGCATCGCGAAACTTCCCCACCCCGATCGCAATGACGAGACTCTTCGCCTGCTTGGCCGCCACAAGAGGCTTCGGCACATGGTCGACATCGGGCTGCACCGGGGCAGTCTCGGCTTTTTCCGGTTTGATTTGTAGAGTGAATCGCTTGAGCGGCGGAACCGCCAACAGCGCCGTTGCGCTGCGCAGGCTCAACACCACTTCGCCTTGCGCCTCGGCTTTCAGTTGCGTCACCCGATGGGAGATCGACACCCGCTTGATTTCGCCAGGTTTGACGGTGCCAACCGCCACCGTTGGGGGGAAACGTTCCATCAATGCTCCCCCGACCAGGACCTCCACTCCGTTGGCTTCAATCCGCCCCTCGTTCTTGACCTCCACTTCGATCGTGAGCGTCTCATCCTGCTGGAGCAAGTGGTCTTGGTTTTCATCCCGCACAATGGCATGGAAAGACAGCGCGGTGGCCTGAGGAGTTCCTCCCTGGAGAACCGGTTGGCCGGTGGTTGGGAGGCTGGAAGCCTCCGGTGACATACCGGCCGGCGCAAGGGGGGAGATCCCACCGGCGGCCTGCGACGCACTGGTGGCTGTCGGAGGAAACGCCTTAGGGTATGCGGCGTACTCGCGGATTCTGGCCGATGCCGCTACGCGCCGTACGACATCGTCAACCACTGCATCAATGGCCTCCTGCACGATCGGCTCCAACCCCTGCACGTCACACGATTGGCCCGAGACTTCCACTTGGCCATGGCTGCTTCCTTGTCGTTTTTCATTAAACAGGAATGTGCCATCCTGGGCCAACACGACCAACTCCATCCCCAGTGTGACGGTCGCAGGATACGTGCCTTTGACCTGGCCAGGAATCGCGAGGTCAACTTTCTTTGGCCCCAGTCCGACCTCGATGAGGCTGTCGGACGCGGGAATCTGTTCTGTTCCCTGCTGAGGAAGGACAGCGCTGAACACGCGGCCAAGCTTTGTGGACAGGGCAGCCGCAAGCGGGTCCGCTAGGGGGATCGTTGCCGACTTTCCACAGGCGTCGCGATAGGACAGCCCGGCGGTCGTGGCACTCGGTGAAAGCCAAAGTGCGGGTGTCAGCGGAATTGTGCCGGCAATAGGCTCAGGTCCCGTCTGGCTTCGCTTGGGTCCGCCGCAGGCGGCACAGATCAACGCCAGCACGGCCACGATGCCGATGGTGGCAACCCGACCTCTGCTTGGACTCGAACGCTTCACAGATAGAGACTCCTTTGCCCCATTGGTTATACCGAAATCGGACGGCGAGGACAATCGGCACCTACCCCGCCTCATCAGGGAAATTGACAAGCTTCCACTGGAGCGGCTAACGTCTGGCCTATGGCAACGGGTTCGTGGCCGGCTTCTTCACATCCATCCGGTGTGCCCTGGTCCGCACTCGCCCGATTGGTCCGTTTGCATAACCAAAGCGGGACGTACCTCTTGCTGCTCCCGACATTATGGGCGCTGGTCTTCGCCTCGGAAGGGTTTCCGCCGCTCCACCTGCTGGCTGTCTTCGTCGCAGGATCGTTTTTGATGCGAAGCGCCGGGGTCATCCTGAATGACCTTGCCGATCAGAGGTTTGATCGGCAAGTCGCCAGAACCAAAACCCGCCCGCTTGCGTCCGGCGAATTATCCCGCCACCAGGCCTTTATGCTGCTCGGCCTGCTCCTGATCCTGGCCGCAAGCCTCCTCTTCCTGTTACATCCCCTCGTGTGGTGGCTTGCTCCCATCGCCCTCTTGCTGGCGGCGCTCTATCCATTCTCAAAACGCTGGATTCATATTCCGCAAGCCGTGCTGGGCGTTGCCTTTGGCTGGGGAACAGTGATGGCCTGGGCGGCCGTGCGAGGACAACTCGATGCGCCGGTCTGGTGCCTCTTTGCTGCGACAGCGGCGTGGGCGGTCGCGTACGATACGATCTACGCCATCCAAGACCAAGAAGATGACCGGCGTATTGGCGTCAAATCCGCGGCCCTCTTCTTTGGACCGTCTATCGGCCTCGGCGTGGGGACAGCGTTCATCACCATGCTGTGTCTCTTGTGGGCTGCAGGCTGGCTGGCGGGGATCGGATGGGCCTACTACGCCACGTTACTCGGGTTGGGCCTGTTCTTCGCCATGCAGGTGCGGCAATTACGGGGATCGATCACCCCTCCGCAAGCCTTCGCCATGTTCCGCGCGCACGTGTGGGCTGGGGTTGCCGTGCTCATCGGATTGCTCGCCGGGCTGTCCGGTTGAGAAGGCTATGGCTTCTCGACAGGCTTCTCCTCGGTAGGCTCGGTCTTCGCAGCCCGCAAGGTGTCCACATACAGAGTCACGGCCTTGGCGTCCGCATCACTGAGCCCCAACGCCGGCATGCGCGTATGGGAATCCATCGCCTGCGGATTCTTCAGCCACCGGTAGACCCACGTCGCATTCAATCGGAATCCAGCCCGGTCCAGAGCCGGACCGATCTTGCCACCCTCGCCACCGACATTGTGACAGGCATTGCAGCCATACTTGTTTTCATAGAGCCGCTTGCCGCGCTCAACCAACTGGGCAACTTGCGCCGGAGGCGTCTTCAAATCTGGCCGGGGTATGCTCAGGCCTTTGCCTGGTCTTGTTGAAAAATTGTTCATGGCGACTTGCGCCACATCCAATTCCTTCTTGGCTTCTCCCATGGCGGCTTGTTCATCCGCATAGGCGGATTCATCCACGTCGACGTCTTTCTTCAACTCTTCGCTTTTCCTCTCCGCTTCGTCGCTGGCTTTCTTTTCCGCCGCCTCATAGGCCTGCGTCGCCTGCTCAAACTTGGTCTGCGCCGCCTTCAGCCCTTCTTCCAGAGAGGCCTTGCGCGCGGCGACGTTGAAACCCATCTTTGATCCATGGAGGGTGCGCACATATCCAACGATCGCCCACACTTCATCTTCGGATAGCGTATATTTGAAGGTCGGCATCGTAGGCACGGCGAAATCGTCATCGCCAATCTCATCTCCGCCTTCTTCGCTGGTGTCGAGCATGTCCCGTGAAATGGTGGCGAAGAGTTCCTCGTCTTTGAAGGTACTCATCTCGGTCTTATTAGAAAGGTCCTTGGGCTTCGGGTCTGGCATGAAGGACCAGTTAAACCCCTCGTTCTGCTTGCCACTTTCTCCGTGACAGTCACTACAGTAGTGGGTGTACAGTTCGTGCCCGCGCTTTTCCTGTTCATTGGCGCAGCCTCCGGCCAGCAACACCGCGCCGACGATGAGTCCCACCGTGAATCCCATAACACCCAACCGTGCCGCCTTCATGCTCACTGCCCTTTCTTGAGTTTTCGGATCAGGACAAACTGAAAGCCCAAGGCCAATGCCGCGGCGATCGCCGCATACATATAGCCGGAATAATCCGGCGGAGCATCGGCTCGGAAATACCACCAGGAGGAGACCGCCTTTTGCGAGCCCTTCTCAACAAGATCTCCTGACCCATCTTTCCGGCCATCCCAGACGGCGAAGGCGATGCTGATGAACTCCCCCGGGGTAATTTGCACATCCTCTTCTGCATGACCGGTCGACAAATTCCTGGAGAACACGATTTTCCACGTTCCGTTTGCGTACACGCCCTTGGCTTTCACATCCTGATGCTCTTGCGGCTTCAAGGTCCCAAAGCCTTTCGCGCTCATGTCCACGGCCTTGTCCGTCTTGTTCTTCCAAAACCAAATATTCACCGGTCCGCCTTCGACCTGCAACATGGGCTGGCCATGGGCAAAGTGGGCTTTCTTGTCGCCCACCATGAATTCTAAAGCCGCGGCATCATCCGGGTCCTGGGTCGGATCGGCATATTCAAGCAGGACCGCCATCTGATTGCCATCATGCAAGGCCCGCACAATGACATCCTTCACCGTGACTTCCTGGATGCGATTCTGCCAATGAACTTGCGGTGACATGGGAAACGTCGCCGGGGGCGCGCTGCTCCACACCGCGGCGTTGGGATCTTCAAGGGGCAAGCCACCGGTCATCAGTGTAGCCCGGACCGACACACTTTCTTGTGCATAGCCAAGAGATGCGCTACCGATCATCATCGCCATGGTGGCGGCTGTCCCATATCGCAGGACCTGTTTCATCATCTGATTCGCCGGTTTCATGCTGGCCTCGTTCTCCCTACACACCTACGCCCATCCATATTGCCCCACATCCTTATTCCCAGGTTCGTGGGGACTGGTGGGCTCCGTCGTATTCCCCCATAATGATTTTCCAAATCCACTCGTCCGGCAGTTCCACTTCCCACCGAGGCATCGCAGACTTCCAGGGCGCGCCTTCAATCGGCAAACCGACGCCACCCTTTTTAATCCGCCAGAAGAGATAGCTTTCTTGCAACATCGCGATCGTCGTCGGATCGGCAAAATTCGCGGGCGCCGGAATGAACCCACGAGCAGCCGGGCCTTTGCCATCGAAATTTCCGCCATGGCAGGGCGAACAATAGGCGGCATAGAACCCTTTTCCCTGCATAATGTTATCCGGCGTTTTCGGGACAGGATTCGAGAGTCCGGTGTATTCGCCAGGCGGCGCAGGATGAATCGTTCGACTCTCCATTGGCGGCAAATCACTCACGGCCGTACTCCCGTAGGTTTGCCACCCCACCAGCAGCGGGAAAAATATCAGCACGCCATAACGAAGTGCTTGCAGCCCGCCCAGTGCCTCTCCGGTCAAAAATCGTTGAATCGGCCCCCAAAAGGCATCTTTCGATTCCTTGCTCACTGTTTCAAAAATGACGATTCCTGATCCGGTCAGGAGCAGGTAGAGCACGATCAAACTTGATGGGAGCGGCGCAGAGCCTGGAATATACGGCAGCACAAATTTGAGAAACACGTACATGGCTACCATGAGAATGATCGGCTTACCTAACGAACCCATGGATTCCTCCTAATTCGTATGCGCGTTCGCGACGAGCGCGGATGCGGCGGCTTTCACCGGCGCAGTGGGAGCCTGGCCAGGAATGTCGAGATCAGACACGCTGACGGAAATCGGCTCCCCGCTCATCTGTTGAAGAAATGCGATGATGGACAAAATTTCATTCTTCGAGAGTCCGATCGGATCCTTATCGATGCGAGGCATCGTCGCAGGATATTCCTTTGGCACGCCACCATGCCGGTAATCCTGATAGACGAAGGCCTGAGGATCCGTCAGGCTTTCATAGAGAAAGGCCTGGCTGAGCTTGGCTCCGATTCCTTTGAGGTCCGGACAACGGGCGGACTCACTGGGGCCGATGGAATGACACAGGGCGCACTGCCCCTTACTGAAGAACACCGTCTGTCCAATCGCAGCGATGTCGGTTGGGGTCTTGATACTGGCGATATCGATCTTTTCCTCCGCCGGAGGCAGAGAGGCCAGCTGAGGGACGGCCAGGGACATGAGCGAAAACAACCCCAGCACGATAAAGACAAATCCCGTGACCCGGATAAAGACCGCCTTAATGAAGAGGAGGATCACAATCCCCGCCCCCATAATCGACAGTGCAATTAGCTGTAGCTGCGCGACTTCACTCATATGCCCTCTAATTATTTAGTACTGCGTGCTGAGCGTTTGGGTGCTAATTCAACACTCACCATTCACAACTCAAAACTTGTTTTACCCCTGTTGTCCCTTATCAGGCGCCCCTCCTGCCATGGCCGGAATACCGTGCGGGAGTTCACCCTTTCCGGTCCCAGCAGCATTCTTGTATTTATCCCCCATCGTGGCGACCCAGAATATAAATGCCACGATCATACAGAACGAAAACGTACAGAAAGCCATGATGAGCGATGCGCTGCCCAGCGCCGGAGAATAGGCATAGGGCGACGTATCACGCATGACTCCGTACACATGCCAATGGACGCGGGATGAAGACCGCGCGTAGCCCATCAGTGTCATGAGGAGGATGACCATCACGGCATTCAGGACAAGAGAATATCCCGCCCGTGGAGGCATACTGCCCCAGACCATTTCTGTCGTCGTTTTGGCGCTCTTGAGCAGGAGAGCCGTCAGCGGCGTGATCGTCAGAATGACGAAGATGACGATCAACACCTGAGACGTGGAGAAGTAATTGATACGGACGATCGCCGGGACAAAGTACCCCCAGACGCCGAGGACGACGACGGCAATACTCGCCAACACCAGGATGGCACCCATAACGGCTTTCCCAAACGCCGCCCAACCGGCGGTGTCTTGTTTGCCGGCTCGCCAATACATAACGAAGCTCATGAAGGTAATCAGAATCATGAGGTTCGACACGGTCATTTTGGCCGACATGACGCCGAGCACGCCCAGCAGCGGATGGTGAGCTCCTCCCATTTTCTGGGCCTCTTCGATACTGGCCACGAGCGAATGCGGAGTCATCCAGACGGCAAGACAGAGGAGCAGACTGACCAGCATCATCAGCATGGCCTTCCGATACTTTCCCTCCGACCCGGGGATGCGATACGTAATCCCCAGCCAAAAGTAGTAGTTCGACCCAAGAAACAGGACCCCAATCAGCATGGCTTGGAGGATGAAGAGCCAGGACAGGAAGCCGCCCATCAGCGTAATGCCCATCTGCTGGTTGTACTGATAGATTTCCCGCATCAGCCAGTACCCGGCGAACGGCAGGGCCAACAGGCCGAATACGCCGATGAAATTACCGACATAGCCCATCCAGTCGTAATGCTCTCGATCCTCCGCACTCTTCACGGACAAGTACCGAACTCCGGCATAGGCTCCGCAGATGTATCCACCCAACACCACGTTCGCAATCAGCCGATGGATATTGATCGGCCACCAGGTGGGGTTCCACGTCGCAGCCCAGGCCCGCTCGATAGCAGTGCCTTCGGAAATGACGACCGGGCTGGACTGAAACGTCGCCCAGGCATTGGGCACGATCATGATGAACAATGCGAAAAAGTTCAGCATGAATCCCAGGAATATATGCAGTGTCTTCTTATTTCCCTCCTGCATGGCGTCCCAGCCATACCAATACAGATACAGCGTGATGGTTTCGAGCAGGAACAGCAAACAGTAGAGGAGAAAAGACGGGAAGAACACATCCGTCAAATAATTCATGAGTTTGGGATAGAACGCGACCAACAAGAACAACAGAATGCCGCCGAATAGCGCCGTGGTCGAATATGCCGACGTCAGCAGTTTCGTAAATTCCTTAGCAAGCTTGTCGTAACGCTTTTCGCCACCTCTCCACGCGATGACCTCGCACAACCAGGCAAAGATCGGCACACCTAAGACGAACCCGGCCAGCAGCAGATGGAGCTGCGCCACAATCCAGACAAGGTTACGGCTGCCGACATAAGGGATATCCCGATATTCAGTCGGACCGGCCGCGGCCCCTTCCGCCGCAATCCCGATTGAAGGAAGGGCGAGCCATCCCGCCGCCAACAAGAGACCTGCGAGCCACGCTCCCTGACCACTGACGGCTGGGAGAGCCCGTTGAATCGTTTTGACCCCCTGCTGTATGGCACTCACCTCATCACCTCGTAAATTACGGTTTCGTCGTGGCAGGGGCATTCGATACAGCCCCGCCTCCAGCCTGTTCCTTGCCCTTGTCCGTTTGATCCTTCGCGTCTGCCTTCTGCTGTTCCATCACCTCAACCTGCGCAACCAGCTGAGCAATCCTCCCCGTCGTTTTACTCAGACTTTCTGCGGGTTTGAACACCGGCTCTACAGCCACCTCAGGCTTCGCACAGCATTCGTGCGGGTGGGGCGTCGTCACGGGAAGCACCGCCCAAAACACCAGCGACAACACCACGCCGATTCCTGCCAACGACGCCATCATCAGTCCCTGATCGGCCGGGACGCGCATTAAATCCCACCGCGTAATGAGTCCCTGGTAATTTTCGGCCGCCGGGCGGGCGCGCTCTGCCATCCGCCGAATGAGCTGTCCCAGGATCGAGACACCGACTGCGGCTAATACCATGAGGACCGCAAAGGAAATCGTCCCCCAAATCGTCAATTCAAGACCGATGCGCTCCGCAACCGGAAGCCCGGTATGATAGAGATGCCTCAAACTCTCCATTTCGGCGATCGAGTGCGAGGCGGAAATCGCGATCTCGGTCACACGACTGACACCCCACCACAACAACGGAAGGAAGAACATCCCGATGACAGCGGTCCTCCACCAAATGGCAAACCCGAGCCCATCATGGGGCGGCTCTTTCCGCAGTCGTTCGAGGAAGAACGTCCGACCGACGATTCCGAGCGCCCAAATATCGACGGGGATGGATAATGCAAACATGAGCGGCAGACCAATCCCCTCTCCAAAATGTGTGTCAAACATGGCCATGATAATGGGAGCAGCGAAGATGGTCGCCGGACTCACCAGCAGCATCAAAAACGCCAGTCCGAATCGGCCTTCGAAATGCACCAAGCCCATCGTCATGATGATCACGGCAAACACGGCCTTGATCGGGATGCCCGTCCAGCAGGCCGGCCACAGAATGCCGAACCCGATCTGAGTCGGAGACATCGCTTCGCGTTCTTCAGCCATACCCACCGCGCATGACGATCACTTAATCCAAGAACTCACGATTTATAACTGCCGCAACCGTAAACAACGCGATCACCACCATAATGGCTATCCATGTGATGAGGGCGATCGGTCGTTTAAATATATTTCGCTCAGGGTCCTTGTCAAAAAATGGAAGGGCCACGAGTAGTACCATGAACGCCACCGGCAATGCAACAGCACCGAGGAATTGTCCGAACTGACCGGCGAACAGCTTGAGCCTCAGCAACTGGAAGTAAAAAAGAAAATACCACTCAGGCTCCGGATGATATTCGCCGGGATCCGGCGTGGCCTTATCAAGCAGCACGACCGGCTCCCAGAGGGCCAAGGCGCAAATCCCGATGAACACGAAGGCCATCCCAACGATGTCTTTCCAAATTTGCCGAGGGAAGAAATAATCGGTTTTCGCCTTGATCTCTTCTTTCGTGCCTTTAAATGGGCCCGCCGGAGCGGCCACTCGAAATAGGAAGATATGTAATCCAGCCAAGGCCATCAGCGCCGACGGGAGAATCATCACATGGAGCACAAAGAAGCGGCTCAACGTCATTTGCCCAGGACTTGCGCCCCCCTTCAAAAACCGCGCAATAAAATCCCCGATGATCGGCGTCTTGTCCAAAATTTCGACGCCCACGAGGGTTGCCCAGAACGCGCGCTGATCCCACGGAAGGAGATAGCCCGTGAATCCAAAAGTAATCACGATGCCGAACAATGCGAGACCGACAAGCCAGAGCAACTCTCGCGGTTTCTTGTACGCACCCCAGAGAAAGACCTGCGACATGTGGGCAAAGACACAAACGACCATCGCGCTGGATCCCCAAAAATGGTAACTGAGGAGGAACCAGCCATAATCGACATTGTGAATAATGTATTGGGTGCTGTCGTAGGCATGGTCGGCGGTCGGGACGTAGTAAAACATGAGCAACGTACCCGTCACCGCTTGCATGATGAAGATGAACAGCAGGACGGATCCGAAGACGTAGGCCCACCGCGAGCCGCCGGGAATCGGCTCATTGAGCATCTTCGCCTGCATTTCCTTGAGGCCAAGGCGCTCGTCGAGAAAGGCAATGACCTTTTCGGCCGTGCTGGGCTGATGATCGGGAATCGTTGCAGAAGACACGTGCTTGCTATCCATGCCGCCGGCTCTCACACGATTCGGATCTGCGATTTCGTACCAGCCTTGAATTCCATATCGATAATCTCGACTTCTCCACCGGCCGAGACCTTGAGAGGCAAGGCATCCAGGGAGCGGGGAGCGGGACCATCGAGCACCTTTCCCCCGGCATCGTAAATGCTCAGATGGCACGGACAGAGAAACACTTGCCCGAGTGTCTTATGCTGCCGCCACTTGAAGCCGCACCCGAGGTGGGGGCACTTTCCGGAAAACGCGACGTAGGGGATGTCTTTCTTGTTTGTCCAGATCGTCTTTCCCTTGGCATCGTGAAATTCAGCATCTTTCCCTTGGTAGACTTTGTCGAGCAGTTCCGGAGTGGCCCTCAGAATCCAGACGTTTTTCTCGACTTCATACTCCGGCATATACACTTCCTTGACTGCCTTCTTGTACTTGAACTGCACTCCGACATCCTCTTGCTTGATCTTGCTCACATTCCCGACTTTCAGCCATTGGTTGTCGAAGTCCGCGTACATCGGCTGCATCAGAAATCGAAGAATGGGATAGGCGATGGGAAGCCCGATTAAAAACCCAATGACGTGCGTAAAGTTCATGAAGAAGGTCCGGCGCTTGACGTCCTTCTCCAGATCAGGCAACGGCACCAGCACTTCACCTGGCGTGACATCAAGATTGTCTTCCAGATGCGAAATCTCCACCTCGTGGGTCGTGACGTAGTCTTCGCGCTTGAACGGAGGCAATGCCCGAATATCCGCCGATGGCGCGCGCAGCTGGACGGTATCGTCGGTCACGTCCTGCACGTGCCCCATGGCCACCTGCCGTTCACCGCTGCCGTTCATGGACACGACGATGTGGCTGATCTCATGCGACAGCGGGTCGAGCACGACGCGCGTGACTTCGCCGATGTCGAGGTCGGTGCAGCGGACCTTAGATTTCAGCTTCGGCTGCAGCATTAGCTTTTCTTGATCGGCTTCGGGGTGTTTACCGAGGTATTCTTGAAAGACCCCAACCATGTGGCCAGCGCCAGCATTTCCTTGGGGTCCATGAGGTCCTTAAATTTATTGGGCATGATGCCCTTCGCATATTCCTTGTCGTATCCTTCGGCCATAAAGCTCTTGGGGTCCGCGATTTTCTGTTGTATTTCCTCGACCGTCAGCAACGAGCCAATGTTGTCCAGCTCCGGGCCCCGCTTCTTTCCGCCTTCCCCCCGGAGCTTGTGGCAGTTGTAACATTCCTGCAATTGCCACTGTTCTTCGCCCACTTTCATGATATCGCCTTCTCCGCCGGCGGAGGCCGCAGCAGGCTTCCCCCCGGCAGAAGGAGCCGGTGCCACGACCGCAATTGCCTCCCCGCCCACTCCTTTGAGCCGATCCTCGAGCTTTTTGACTTGCTCATCCAGGGATTTTGCCAGAGCCAGCAGCTTCTCGGTCTTCCCCTGCTCGGACTTCTCACGCTCCCGTTCCAGCAATTTGGTAATCTTGGCCCGTTCATCCTCAGGGTCGAACTGCGGCAACAACGAGGCTCCGGCGAAGCAGACCGTGATCAACAGCACCCAGAATACGGCGACCGCAACCAACGACTTCCCGCCGCTCATCGCGCCGATCGACGGCGCATCAAGGAGCATGAACAGCACGGCCCCGATGAGTGAAATGATCAGGAACAGCAGCTGAAAATCGAACGGCACTTCTTGCGAACGGGCGACCCCGACCAGTACGCCACCGACCACCAGGCCGACCCCTAGCTTCTTGAAGATATTTCCCATATGAACGCCCGTTGCCTTGCAGACATCCGAATCGTGATTACTTCGCCCCGACCGGGACCGGTCTCCCCTCAGGGGCTTGCGCCTTGGCCGTAGATGACCGAAGCGCGATGAACGCGGCCACGCTGACGCAGGCAATAAACAGTACGGTGATGGCAGTAATCCACCACGCGGAATACGAGAGTGTCGGAGTGAACGATTCCGCGGAGAAGTCCGACACCAAACTGTAGGTATGGAAGTATTTCCTGAGCAATGATCGGACCGCCCCCATCAGCCCCATGGTCCAGGTCGAGATGAACGCCAGAAAAATCAGGACGAACTGCGCTGCGAAATCGATCTTCCCCCAGAGAATTGTCCCTTGCTTAATCGTCCGGTTATACAAGACGTAGTTGACGACCGTCACAAACACCAGCGTCAGGATCGCGGACAGCTTTGCGGGCATGGTGGAGAGATAATCCCAGCCTTCGGGCAGCTTGAGCTCATCGGGCATATCGGTCCCCGTAGCCACGAATCCAGCCGGAGTCAGCCAGACCGCATCACTCACCAGCATGACGATGAAGCCCACCTTAATGACGGTCCGCGCAGAAACGGTCATCGGAATGAATCGCCCCAAGACAAATGGCGACAGGGCGAGGGGCAACAAGATGGCGAGCGACTTGGGATCGGGAATCCAATAGGTGTTCATGACCCACATGGTGGCGGGGAGCAACACCACCAACACAATCGGAGCCAGAATCGTCATCCGAACGTTGTCGGCCCCTTCGATTCGTTTGACACTGAGCCAACTATAGTAGTTGATGGCCAAGAACAGCAGGCCAATCATCACGCCCTGCAGCTCAAAAAACATAGAGAGTTGGTCGGCCATCATGTAGGGGCAGAACGAAAAGTCGTAATCGCACATCTCGTAGGCCAGCAGAAGCCCCGTGAACGGCTGCAACAACGTGCCTCCCACGGCGATCCAAATGGACACATACCCCATCCAATCGTAGTAGGCCCGCTCCTCCTGATTTTTGGCACCCATGTACATGTACGCGGCGATCATGCCGCAGATAAACCCACCGAAGGCCACGTTGCCGTCGATCCGGTGGAGACTCAGGGGGAACCAGCTTTGGTTCGCGATCTTATCCCACAAGCTCGCCGCCGCGAGGAAATCTTGCGGTGAGACGCCCTCGGCCCTCGTCGGCGTATTCATGAAGGACGTCGGACCGTTGATGACAAAGAGGATGAGCACGCAGACAAGATTTAGGAGGACCCCCAAGGCGATATGGCGCCCTTTCTGCTCCCCTTTCCACACATCCCAGGTGTAGAGATAGGCGTAGAGAAGGATGGTCTCCGTGATAAACAGCGCCGGATAGATCACCGCAAACACGAGATAGAACTGATTGATGAACCACGTGGTAAACTGCGGATACGCGGCCAGCAGCACGAAGATAAAGAGGCCGCCGGTGACCGCCGTCAGGCTAAAGAGGATGACGGTGATTTTGGTGACCTCCCGCGCCAAGCGGTCGTAGCGGGAATCCTGCCTTCGATACCCCAGCCATTCGGCAATCACGACGAAGATTGGGGCGCCCAAGATAAAGGCGGCAAACAGCAGATGGAGCTGCGCGACAACCCACACGGCCGTCCGATTCCCCGTATAGGGAAACTGGACGGCGGACATCCCAAGCTCTTGTGCAAAGAGATTTGGTGCGGCGACTAGGCACAGCGCAAGAACCGCAAACTGGGTCAAGAGACCGCGCGACAGCTTTCCCACGATGTCTCGATGCTCCCTATTCCTTCGGGATCCCTCGGTTATTTCGAACCCGCATCGGCCCACTGGTTCTTTTCCACGCTCCAAACTTTTCCAGAGAGCCCAAAACTTCGCTCATACAGAACAAGCTTCCATCGATCGTCATCGGACAGCTTACTCTTCCATCCCTTCATCTTCGTATTCGGCACACCCTCAGCGATGCGCCAAAACCACACAGAATCTGAATAGAGCTTCATGCGCTCAGGGTTTCGAAAGTCTGTGGCCCCAGCCTTTACAGGCTTTCCATCCTTCCCGTGACAACTGGCGCAATTGACGTCGGGGTTGGTCTCACCGAGGAATAGCTTCCGTCCCTCCTCGAGCTTCTGGGCATCGCCCCACCAGTCTGCCGGCATATGCTTATCGGCATATTCCGCCGGAGCTGGAGGAGGAGGAACGATCGGTCCTTCATCGCCACCGTCTCCTCCGCTACAACCCACGAGGAACCCCATGCCCAGAACCACTGCTACGCGAATCACTTTTGGCTTCATCGCCAGAACACCCCAGCTGGGTTTCATTGGAACAACAGGCACCAAGCTCACACAACGAGCAGAACGACGCGAAAAAAAAGACGCTCCTACGGAGGGTTCTCCCCCTCGCAAAAGCGTCCCCGGCACACGAGTCTCGACCTCTTTGTACACCGGTCCTCGCCCACCTGCTTGACCGGTCCAGTAAGGCGCCACATAGCCCCACGGACCAGCATCGGCGATTACACGTTTCGTTTGCCCTGCGACTTCCCCTTGCCTCGTTCCTGTTTGCGCGGCTGACGAGCAAGCTTCATCGCCATAACCCCTCCGGCTGCCGCCACGACCGCCCCGCCAACCCACCAGAGCCAGTCAGGAGGGCTGCTGGCATCGCAACCGGTTCCAAAATTGACCTGAATTTTTCGCTCCGCCTCCAGGTCTTTTGGATCGAACTGAATCTTATGGTTCTGCTGCTCTCCTCGTGCCTCGACGAGAAGCGGATCGCCTAAGTTATCGTTGTGAAGATGAAACGTCGCCTTATAGTATCCGTTACCATCCGTCTTGACGACCTGCCCATACGAGACCTTTGTATCTTTGACCAGTACGTCGATGTCCGCTGCCGGCTTCCCATCAGCTCCGCATACATAACCTTCCACCATGAATCGATGGTCAGCTTCGTGCGTCGCGTTCACTACGGTAGGAAGCAAAACTCCTAGCACAACCCAGCTGGCAGCCGCGACCAACCCAGCTCTGCTGCCTCTCTCGCGTATCACACTGAGTTGCATACTCGCCAGCTGTCTGCGGGTTACATATTCTCGAAATAACACACCCCGCCCGGACGAGCACCCTCGTTTTAGGGCGCGATTTTTTAGCATAGCCCCCCCCAATTGTCAACGAGAGGAGAGGGAAGATCTGGAGAGAAAACGGACCGTCAACCGACAGGCATTCAGAGCAACCCACGCATGCGCGCATCCTCTTCGACACGAGCCGCTTCTGCGCGGCGCTCGGATTCTTTTTTCGACGCCCAGGCCTCCCACGACTTGCCGTTTGCCGTATCTTCGCCGGTAAAGGCGATCGAGATAACCGATGCGTAGGGGATCGTGCGAGGGGAGGGATTGTCCTCGGGAAAGAATTCGATAGAAGGATGCTCTCCGCTGGCGTGGCGGTTAAAGAGAAATCCGACAATGCGCTCACCCGATGCCAGCCCAAGTGTGACATCGCCACGGTAATCGAAGGCCAGCTCAATGGCCTCCGCCTTTTCTTGTTCCGTGGCCGGCGTAAACATACGGCCTTCCGGGGAACTGGATTCACTGGATGAATGGTTTTTAGTATCGGTCATGCCAAGACCCCGTCAATCGTCATACGTCAAGCGTGCGTGAGGACTCGTGCCCATCGTTTGACGAATGACGTGTGACGCATGACGCAGCTATCGCGAGGTGGGCATTAAGGTCAACTTCGCCGTACGCGCAAAGCCTGACACCGTGCCGAACGTATCGCTCACCGCCGAAGCCTCATATCCACAATGGACCATGCATTCGGCGCATTTCTCGTTGGCGCTTGTGCCGTAGTCCTGCCAGGCCGTCGTCTCCATCAACTCGCGGAAGCTCTTCGCATACCCTTCCTGCAAGAGGTAACAGGGCTTCTGCCAGCCGAACACGTTGTACGTGGGATTCCCCCAAGGCGTGCACTGATACTCTTTCTTTCCCATCAGAAAATCCAGGAAGAGCGGTGACTGATTGAACTTCCACGACCCCTTCGGCTGACCCAGAATCTTCGAGAACAGCTCCTTGGTCTTGGCCTTCTTCAGGAAATGTTGTTGATCCGGCGCTTTGTGATAGCTATAGCCCGGCGAAATCATCATGCCTTCCACGCCAAGCGACATCATCTCATCAAAGAACTGGCGCACCCGATCCGGATTGGCATCGTCAAATAGCGTGGTGTTCGTCGTCACGCGATGACCCAGCTTCAGCGCTTCCTTGATCGCCTTGACCGCCACGTCGTAGACCCCGTCTCGGCAGACCGCGAGATCGTGCTCCTTCTTCAATCCATCCATATGCACGCTGAACGTCAGATACTTCGACGGGGTGAACTCTTTGAGTTTGCGTTCCATCAGGATCGCATTCGTGCAGACATAGAGATAGCGCTTCTGCGCCACCAAGCCCTCGACGATCCGTCCGATTTCAGGATGGATCATCGGCTCCCCTCCTGGGATCGCGACGATCGGCGCACCGCACTCCTCAGCCGCGGCCCAACATTGCTCCGGGGTCAATCGTTTATCGAGCACATGGTCGGGGTACTGGATCTTGCCGCAACCAGCGCAAGCCAGATTGCAGCGAAACAACGGCTCCAGCATCAACACCAAGGGATATCGCGTGATCCCCTTCAGCTTTTTCGAAAGGACATAACTCGCAACGGTATACATCTGAGATACGGGGACGGCCATTCCGCTCTCCTTCTGCTCAGTCTGTAATGGTAACGGCGGAAACCCGCCGCTGGACTAGGAGCGTTGTAAACGGTTGGATATTAACATCTCTGCTCGATAGGCGTCAATTTTCTGGTCGTAACTGTGAACCTCAGCTGTACCGTCTGCATGGGTCATGCGAAACCGAAATGCTGGATCAATCGACGATACTCCAAAAAAATAGTAGCGGTTCATATCCGCACGCGAGAATTTCTAAACAACGATGAATGGCGCGCCGGTCAACTGAGGGGAAAACGGTTGAGGTATCTATCCCTCGGCGATTACGTAGAAGGGCTTCGCCTGACGAGCCGCGGGGTCTAGCGATGACGATGCTTTCAAAAACACTGGTGGTGCTTATCCGCGCGCGACAATTACCAGCCAACGATGAATAGCGCGCGGGTCAACCGAAGGAAAAACGCTTGAGGTGTCTATCCGTCGGCAATCATGAAGAGGGGCTACGCCCGATGAGCCGACGGCACGCGCAAGCGAGGTTTGGAGGCGCCGGGCGGGTTCGAACCGCCGCATCGCAGTTTTGCAGACTGCTCCCTTACCACTTGGGTACGGCGCCTCAGGGAGCGGCATTATAGTCGGTTCCTTTTTGCGAACACAACCCGAATACCCACAGTGGCCCGACTATCCCCTGGCCATGCTTGGCGGTGCAGATTGCCCGCTTCCGACTGGTTGCTGAGGCGGCGGCGAGATGCTGTGACTCTTCAACAGAAGCCCGTACAAGATCAGCATGGCGATGCCAAGATGATGAAAACTCTTCAACGCTTCCCATCGCGCTGAGCCCACCACTTCGTAATTGAGCACGATCGTGAGAATCATGTAGACGGCCAGCATGGCATAGCCCGTAGAGCTCAAGGTGCCTGCCAACCGAGCTGCGGCTGCCACGACAACCACCGCCGCTGGAATCATCCACACCAGATGCTGATCCCAGGTGATGGGAGAAAGAAACAGCGCCAGCATAAATATCCCCGCACAATCCCGTGCCCACGTGGGATCTCCAGGCCCTTGAAACTCCCGACGACTGGACCGCGCGAACAGCACAAGAAGGCCAAGGGCAGCCAATCCGACCATCGCATTGGCGACCGGCGGAGGCAGATCCAATACCGGCTTGTACCCAGGGTCAACTTGCCGAAGCCGATGCGTTGTCGGATAGGTCACCAGGTATCGCAGCATGGTGTGGCGCAGGGAAAGATTGGCCTTTTGCAGTTCATTTTCTTGCCGGCCCTCGCGCTGACGGTCAAGGACAGACAAGACCGCATTGTTTGTCCATTCCAGGTGATGATCCCACCAACTCGTGGGCCCCATGTAGAGGATTGGCAAAAGTATCCAGAGAGCCGTGGCCAGGACCGTGTAACAAGCAAGCCGCCACTGTCGCTTCCAGAGAAACAACAGGAGGAAAAGCCCCGGGGTAATCTTGAGCACGATCCCGAGGCCAATTAAGGCTGCGCCGAGGCGGTCTCTCCCCACCCAGATCGCATAGATCCCACCGGTCAGAATACCGAGCAACATGAGATGCGGGCCGCCATCATCGAGATCGTTCAGGATGAATTGTAATGTCAGCACTCCTGCGCCCACTCCCATCAAGAGCCGGCTCCCTTTTCTTGATTCCGATGCGCCGCACAACATCCGATGGAACAACATGATCGTGAGGACCAAGCATCCGATGGCCACCGCGTACCGAAGGGCCAGACTCGGGTTTCGTTCCAGAATGAGGAGGGGCGCGAAGTAAATGCCGGTGGTCGGCAAGTACATGTAGCAATAATCGTTGGCGTAGAGATATTCGCCGGTGAGAAACCGCCGTCCGATCTCACGATGGATATCGATGTCCCGAAAGTGAAACGACCGCCCGAACGAGATGATGTAGCCGTGTATGAGCGCGGCCACGGTGAGACCGAGTTTTACCAGCCGTGCAAAAAGGGCGGACTTCACGAACTCACTCGTCCACTGAGGTACGGGCTTCGATTCCATAGTGTGTGGGCACAGATACAGGACCCGCGCGAGGGCGTCAATCGTTTCGTAGGGGAGAGGTACCGGGGAAAGAACTCACACTGCTGGAAAGAATCCGCTCAGCACACGCTTATCGGTGGGGCAAGACGGGGATTTCTTTCCCGAGGGTTGAAGGACGATCGGACTGCGGGGCCAGTGATTCCCAACCATTCGTGTCTGAAGAGACCACCGACTCTCCGTTTCCTTCCGCTTCTTTTTCCTTGGCGAGCTGCTCGACTTCCACAATCAGTGTGTCCATCAGTTCGTCCATCGGGACTTTTCGGACGAGCTTGCCTTTTTTGAACAAGATGCCTTTGCCCTCGCCTCCGGCGATGCCAATGTCGGCTTCCTTCCCCTCGCCGATCCCATTGACGACACAGCCGAGCACCGACACATTCAACGGCGTCTTGATGTGGCCGAGCTTCTTCTCCAATTCGTTCGCCATACGGACCACGTCTATCTCAACTCGTCCGCAAGTCGGACAGGCGATGACGTTGATCCCGCGATGCCGCAACTCGAGCGACTTCAGAATCTCGTAGCCGACCTTCACTTCTTCGACCGGATCGGCGGCAAGCGATACTCGCAACGTATCGCCGATGCCTTGCGAGAGAAGATATCCAAGGCCCATGGCCGACTTCACAGCGCCGGTCATGGCCGTACCGGCTTCGGTAATGCCGATATGCAACGGATAGTTCGACTGCATGGCAAAGAGATAGTAGGCATCGATCGCGTGGTGCACGTCGGAGGCCTTGAGCGACACCTTCATGTTGGTGAAACCGACATCCTCGAGCGAACGAACCGCGTTCAATGCCGATTCGGCCAAGGCCTCGGGGGAGGGCCAGCCGTATTTCTCCAGCAAGGGCCGCTCGAGCGATCCACCGTTCACCCCGACACGGATCGGAATCCCGTTGTCATTGACCGCCTTGATGACTTCTTCGACTTTCCACCAGGCGCCGATGTTACCCGGATTGATACGGACGCAATCGACGATCTTTGCGGATTGCAACGCAAGACGATGATCGAAATGGATGTCCGCGATCAACGGCACCGTCATCGCGGCTTTGATCTTCGGGAGGGCTGCCGCTGCTTCTTCGTCCGGCACGGCGACACGGATCACTTCGCAGCCGACTTCTTCGAGCTGGCGGATTTGCTCGATCGTCGCGTTGGTATCGCGCGTATCGGTCGAACACATCGATTGGACCGACACCGGGGCGTCGCCACCGATCTTGACCTTACCGACCTGGATCTGCCGAGTCTTGCGCCTAGTAATATGCATAGAGATTTGGGGAGCGTGTCAGTTCGACTTTCTATTCACCATTCACAACTCAACATTCACCACTCGCGCTTCGCGCTTAGCTCCCTTGCTCGTCTCCGTGCGGAAGATGGCCGGCCGCTGCCACACCGGTGAACCGGTCTTTCACCGACGGTGTGCTGCCGATGAGTTCCTTCACGCTTTGATAAATCCCCTCGGCCGTCAGCCCGTACCGTTCTCGCAACAAATCTTGCGGTCCCTGCTCAATGTACCAATCCGGAAGGCCCAGCACCTTTGTGGTCACACCGGTGATGCCGGCCTCGGAGAGGGTTTCAAGCACGGCGGAACCGAACCCGCCCATCCGGCACCCTTCTTCAACCGTGACAACGTACCGAACCCGTTTCGCCACACTTGTGATGAGTTCCTGATCCAGCGGTTTGGCAAAGCGGGCGTTCACCACGGCAGTGGACACGCCTTCCTTGCTGAGGCGTTCCGCCGCCTGATAGGCCTGCCACACCGACACCCCGATGGCAATGATGGCCACATCCGTCCCGTCTTTCAGCAATTCGCCCTTGCCGATCGGCAACGCCTGTGGAGCGTCGTCCATCTTCACACCCAGGCTGACGCCGCGCGGGTACCGGACGGACACGGGACCGTCATGCTGCACACAGGTTTTCACCATGTGTTGCAATTCGTTTTCATCTTTCGGCGCCATGACAACCATATTGGGGACATGGCGGAGGTAGGCATAGTCGAAGGCACCGTGATGCGTGGTTCCATCTTCAGCAACGAGTCCGCCACGGTCGATGAAAAACGCGACCGGAAGATTTTGCGTCGCCACATCGTGCACGACTTGATCGTAGGCGCGCTGGAGGAACGTGGCGTACATGGCAATGACCGGCTTGACGCCCTGCGTGGCCAACCCGGCCGCAAACGTCACGGCATGCTGCTCGGCAATGCCGACATCATAGAGGCGGTCCGGAAATTCCTTTTCGAACGACGTCAGCCCGGTCCCCTCGCACATCGCCGCCGTGATCGCTACGATGCGTTTGTCTTCGCGGGCCAACTTAACCAATGCATCCATCGCAATCGCCGTGTATGAAGGCCGCGCCGCTTTCTTGGCCGGAGCGCCGGTTTCCCTGACAAAGGGCGGGCAGGCATGAAACCAGACCGGATTCTTCATCGCCGGTTCGTAGCCAAGTCCCTTCTTCGTAATGATATGGAGCAGCACCGGCCCCTTCATCTTCAACACATTTTCAATGGTCGGAAGGAGATGCTCGAAGTTGTGCCCGTCAATCGGACCGCTGTATTGGAAGCCCAGTTCCTCAAAGAGCAAGCCGGGCAGAATCGCGCCCTTGGCCAACTCCTCGGCCCGGCGTGCCAGCTTTTGCATGTCGGACCCGATGTGCGGAATCTTACCCAACAATTGGCCGGTCTCTTCGCGCACCCGGCCATAGAACTCGCCCGTGATCGTCCGGCTGAGATAGGCTGAGATCGCGCCCACATTCTTGGAGATGGACATCTGGTTGTCGTTCAAGATCACCAAGAAGTCTTTGCCCAGTCCACCGGCATGGTGAAGCCCCTCAAGCGTCATCCCCGCCGTCATGGCCCCGTCGCCAACCACACAGACGACCTTGTTTTTCTGGCCCAACTGTTCACGCGCCTCGACCATCCCAAACGCAGCAGAGACTCCGGTGCCGGCATGCCCGGCGTTGAAGGTATCGTAGTCGCTCTCTTCCCGTTTGCAAAACCCACTCAATCCGCCGTATTGCCGAAGGGTGTGGAATTGCTCTCGCCGACCGGTGAGCAGCTTATGCGCATAGCTCTGATTGCTGGTGTCCCACACGATCTTGTCCGAGGGCGTATCCAACACATAGTGTAACGCAACCGTCAGTTCCACCACGCCGAGGTTCGAAGCCAAGTGTCCGCCGACCGCCGAGACCGCGCTGATGATTTGTTCGCGAATTTCCTGGGATAACGCCGGAAGCCGCTCGGGGGACACACGCTTCAAGTCGGCTGGGGTGTGAATGCTTTTCAGAATCGACATGGCATACTCTCCTTCGTTACCTGATCACTCGGGCGCTGTATGAAGAACGCGTATCGAGAGGAAACTGCCGAGCAGTCTTATGATGAAATGAGTAATCGGAGCAGAGTCTCACACAACCATCCCACCATGTCAAGGGTTTGGCGGAGTCGGCGGCTGAGTACGGCCTTTCTTCCGAACTAATACGGGAAGTCGAGGCCGGCAAAAATGACTCCTCCTTCTTTGCTGAACCCATAATCAATCCGTCCCACCACGTTCGGCCGGATGATACCGCGAAAGCCCACGCCCGGGGTGATGCGATAGTCCTTGAAACTCACATTCTTGAACGAGTTGAACACCTGTCCCGTATCGAGAAACGGCGCAAGCTCAAAATCCGCCATGACACCGGCAAGACGGGCTCGCAAGAGATGAATCCGCTCTTCAACACTGAACGCAATGAGTTGCTTATCGATGTATCGATCGACACCAAACCCACGCAGGTTGTTCTGCCCCCCTAACGAGCTCTGCTCATAGAACGGAACATCGGTGCCAAGCGTGGCTTGCAGATCTCCGCGGATCACCAGAATCGCCCGTTTGGACTCACTGGCGAACATCTTCTTCACTTCGAGCCCATATCGGGAATACATCGGCTCCGCGCCCCGCCTGAAATTGTGGTTGATCTCGGCATAGGCTGTAACCGCCATCCCATCGGTCGGCGTCACCAGACTATTGCGCGTATCATAGTGAAAGCTGATCCGCTCTCCGAGGATCGTCGCACCATCGACGCCCGACACATTCGGAAACATGTCCCCGGTAAAATCGAGGTCCGTGGCCCCCTGCTGGATCGCCTGCATATGCCTGAACCGCTGGCTGATCGCAATCTGCGTGACCTCATTGAGATAAATTCCGAACTTCCAGTTGGCTCTGGTCTCGGAAGCCGTATAGTTTGTTTCGTCATCCTTGTTCGTCGTCGGACCCAACCCGAAAAACCGCACCGTGGCATTCTTAAAATGTGTCGCACTCAGTCCGATACTATACCGGCCGTTACTCAACCCAGGATCCACATAGCTCAACATGAATTTGCGCTCGATCTTCTCGGTCCATGAGGCAATCCCTCGAAGCTCCTTCCCGCCCGGCTGATAGTGAAATAAATTCACCGTCCCCCGAGTGCCGACAATCGTGTTGTACACCACCATCGGCGCCACCAAGTATTTGAGATCTCCATCCGGTCCTGTTGTCAGCGCGGGGACAATCAGCCCAAAATCGCTTCCGTCATTCCGACTGGTGCTGATCGCTGGGATAGGGAAATACTGCGTATCGGCCTGAGCCCGGCCAAGACAGAAGGGGCTCACGCTCCCGATCAGGACAAGAATCAAAACAGCGGCAAGGCTACGCACCACAAGCTTCATGATCACGTCGACGATGATTATGGATTCTTTAGCTTCTCGGATTTCTTTCGCAGTTGTTCGACGAGATCGAGGTAGGAAGACGATTTGATGATTTTGGTAAATTGCCCGCGATAGTTATTGACAAGGCTGATGCCGTCGACCACGACGTCGTACACGCGCCAGTCGTTCGCCTTGTTGATCAATCGATAGTCGAGGGGAATCTCCGTCTTACCCGACAGCACTTTGGTCCTGACTTCCGCGTACTCTTTTTCCATACGCTCGTTCAAATACTGCACGCCTTCGCCGGAATAGGTTTCAATCTTGTCGGCATACGAATTCGTCAGCAACGTCCGGAACAGGCCGACGAATTCCTGCTTCTCCTGATCGGACAGGGTATTCCATGGCGCACCCAGTGCCCGCCGGGACATTTCGTGATAATCAAACCGGGCTTCCACCACCTGTTCCAGCATCTGCCGGCGTTCGGTGGCTTTGTGTGGTTGTTTCAACTCGTTGTCGCGCACGATGCGAAGCACCTCGTCGACCGTCGCCTTCATGGAATCCGTCGGCACTCCTGCATAGCTAGGAATTGCCGATAGGGCCCACAAGATAGCCAGCACCATCATCACAGCTGCATGACGAGACAGAAGCCTCTTTGCCTCTGCAGTCCGGCCTTTCACCATCGACATCATCATGCCCTTCTCCTCTGCCAGTAAGCGATTCTGGTCATTCTACGGCCGCAAGACCACATCATTTGACCTTACCATGCACGTATTGGCTAACCAATTCTTCAAGGTCCAAGCCGGACTCAGTATCGCGGATTGTGCCTCCGGCTTGCAATGGATCCCCTCCCCCTCCCGGCGACAGGGCCAGAAATTTTTCCCCGATGATCCCTCTCGTCTTGATTGAGGCGAAGGTGTCAGAATAGAGCTTGATCTCATTATGCACCGCCAACCGGACGACCGCCTGATCGTTTTTCAAGAGGATTGATTTCACCCGTCCCACCTCTACCCCGGCGATTTCCACCGTGGCGCCGGGCTTAAGTCCGGATGCCGAGTTAAATGGCGCCTCAACCTCGTAGATATCGCCGCTGATCAACTCCAGCTTGCCCAATTTCATCGACAGATAGCCCAGACAGACGATCCCGGCCAGCACAAATACTCCCACAATCAATTCCAGCTTCGTTTTTTCCATCCTGATACGCTCCTAACTGCCGGAAGAGGCCGCTGCCAGCGGCACCGTACCTCCGACTGAGATAAACTCCCTGATTTCAGGATCCGTGGTCCGCTGAAACTCCAGTGGGGCCGCCATTGCCGCGATGGCCCCGCGTTTGAGCATCGCGACATAGTCCGAAATGCCGAAGATTTCCGGAATCTCGTGGCTAACCATAACCGCGGTAAACCCGAACTTTCGCTGCATCCCGGTAATGAGATCATGGATCGACTTCGCCATGAGCGGATCGAGGCCGGTCGTCGGCTCATCGAAGAGAATGATCTCCGGTTGCATGACCAAGGCGCGCGCCAGACCGGCGCGTTTGCGCATTCCGCCGCTGAGCTCGGCAGGAAACTTATGCCCCATGCCCGCTAACCCCACTTGCTCCAACTTCTCCTCAACTCGCCGAGTGACCTCCGCCCCTTTCATCCGCAGCTTTTCCCGCAGCGGGAACGCCACGTTCTCGAAGACCGTCAGCGAATCGAACAGCGCCGCGCCTTGAAACAGCATCGCGAACCGTTTGCGAACCTCGTTGAGCGCATGTCCCCGGAGTCGTGAGATATCCGTCCCGTCAACCCACACTTCCCCCTCATCCGGCTGCAACAGCCCGATCATGTGTTTCAGCAACACGCTCTTCCCCTCTCCGCTGCGGCCGATGATTGTGGTCAGTTTACCAGGGGGAATAGTCAGATCGACACCTCGCAGTACCGGCTGCCCCCCCAATTTCTTTTTCACACCGACGAGTTTGATCATCTTCCGCTGCTCAAGAGTCCGAAAGTCATAAGGTCATCAAGTCTTCGATTCGGCGTCCGACTTTCAACATAATAACTTTCGACTTTACGACTTGATGACTTTCGACGATTACAAGAGCACCGACGTCAAGAAATAGTCCCACACAAGAATAAGCACCGACGAGAGCACCACGGCCTCGGTCGTCGCCGTTCCCAATCCTTCCGCGCTCATCCTCGTATAGTACCCCTTGTAACTGCACACCCAGCTCACGATGAGACCGAAACTGATGGATTTGAGAATGCCCCCGTACACGTCCTTCCATTCCACTGACGACTCGATGGAATTCCAATAGGCCCCCGCATTCACACCCAACAGCTCCACCCCCACCAGGTGGCCGCCAAAGATTCCTACCACATCGAAGATCGCGACCAACAGCGGCACGCTGATCAACCCAGCAACGAGTTTCGGTGCAATCAGATACTGGAGGGGATTGATTGCCATGGTGTCCAGCGCATCAATCTGCTCCGTAATCCGCATGATGCCGATCTCCGCCGTCATGGCTGAACCGGCCCGGGCTGTCACCATCAACGCGGCCAGCACCGGCCCCAATTCGCGGATCATGCTAAGGGCCACCGCCGACCCCAACAATCCTTCCGACCCAAACTTTCGCAGCGTGTAGTACCCCTGAAGCGCGAGCACCATCCCCGTGAAGCCCGCGGTGAGCACCACGACAAACGTCGACTTATAGCCGATGAAATGCACCTGTTTGATGATTTGGACGGCCCGCAACGGAGGTCGACACAGCCAGACGAAGGACGAGAGGACGAAGATGAGCATGCGCCCCATTTCGCTCACAGACCTCAGGGCCCACCGGCCGATCCCTTCAATCAGCGTCATGATCGTCTGTCCATGGACGAATTCACACCTGTATCTGCGGCCGACATTTCGGCCGTGTAGCGCCGGAAGAACCTCGTCAAGGTTTGGGCGGCCACCCGGCTCTGCCGCTGAAGCCTGCGGAGTCCTGCGATACTTGACGGGCGGCCTACAAGCGTGGCCAGCCCCTTTAGCCATCCAGTGGGCCTGAGAAAGAGATTGAAGTCAAGGGGAAGATCTTCGTCCACGAGATCGGACACGGCCCGCACCACGACGAAGGGCACTTGGGCACGCCAGGCTTCGGCTGCCAACGCCGCGCTTTCCATATCCAGGCCGATGGCACCGGTGACCTGCGCGAACCGCTGTTTCTCCGCGGCACTGGTGACAACATACTCGGTGGATACACACCGCCCGATATGCCCGGAAGGCTCAACGCGCCCCACGAGGTCCACAACCACATCCCGCTCAATCCCCGGCACTGCACTCAGCGGCGACATATCAGGCCCTTGTCCACGCACGAGCGCCACTTCGTATCCGGCCAGCAAGGCCCCCACGTCCATGGCCACAAGCCCACAAGCAAAGCCCGTTGAGACCGCGAGACAGAACGGTTGACGGGGCAATACTCGCCCGGCGGCCCGCGTGGCATTCTCCAACCCCATACCGGTTCTCACGATCCAATACTCCCTTGTCCCGGCGGGACACACCCATACGGATATCCCGTCGATTCGCCGTTCGGCGCCGGCCGGAAATCCCGCCCGCACGGCCTCCAGTTCCCATGAGGTCGCGACAAAGACAGCCACTCGTTTCGGTGGCACCGTTACCGTTGAAGACAGGGAGTCGATCGGAGAGGCAGAATCGGAAGCAGTCAATGCTCAGCCCGGAAGGACCCATCCGCTTGGACGTGGTGGCGCAACTCGTCCGCCCGCATTTTCCCGCGTGAGCGGAGGTTACGATACATGCCAAGAGCCCACAGCGGGAAATACTGGCAGTACCAATGATAGCGGAGATAGAACACGCGGGGAAATCCTGTGCCGGTATGGCGAATTTCTTCCCACGCCCCATCTTTCATTTGCTGGCGCAGCAGATACTGCACGCCGCGCGCGACACTGAATGAATCCGTCACATCGGCAGCCATCAATGCCATCAACGCCCACGCGGTTTGCGACGGTGTGCTGTCACCTTTTCCGCTGTGCTCGGCTTCGGCATAGGACAAGCAGGACTCGCCCCAGCCGCCGTCGGGATTCTGTTTCGATTCCAACCATGACACGGCCCGGCGAATGTAGGGCGCCGAGACGTCTTCACCGATCGCGCGAAGGCCGGCCAAAACCGACCAGGTGCCATAAATGTAGTTGACCCCCCACCGGCCGTACCAGCTTCCGTCTTGTTCCTGTTCCTTCTTGAGAAACGCCAGCGCCGGCCCCACAGCGGGATGCGTACGGTCGTAGCCCAGGGCCGCCAACATCTCCAAGCATCGCCCGGCCAAGTCGGCCGTGCTGGGATCGAGCAAGGCATGATGGTCGGCGAAGGGGATATAGTTAAAGACGACCCGGTTGTTGTCCTTGTCGTAGGCACCCCAGCCCCCGTCAGATCCCTGCATGGCCACGACCCACTCCATGCCGCGTCGGATCGATTCCTGCTGTTCGGCTTTCTGCGGCAATTTCAGTTTTGACAGCGCCATGAGCACGACGGCGGAATCATCCACATCCGGATACAATTCGTTCTCAAATTGGAAATACCATCCACCCGGCTGCGCCTTGGGCGAGGAGAAAATCCAGTCACCCACGGTCTTGGTTTGTCGAGAGATGAGATAGGCGCCCGCCTTCTGCAAGGCCTGATGATCCTGAGGCATCCCGGCCTCAACCAGGGCATTCACCAGCAACGCGGTATCCCAAATTGGCGAGAAGCACGGCTGCAAGTGGAGCGTAGGAAGACGCCGGCCGTCTTGCAGCACGGAATCGTAGACTTCCAGATCCTCAATTTCTCGCAGCGCCTTCACAACCAGGGGATCATCCGCGCTATAGCCCAGACACTGGAGCGCCATGATGGAGTTCGCCATGGCCGGATAGATCGCGCCCAGCCCACCCGATCCCTTGAGATGCTCAAGCATCCAGGTGGTTCCCTTGTGCAGCGCCTTTTCACGCAACACCCGCATGGGCATCCGGTCATAGATCTTCAGCAGCACGTCGAGCGCAACGAACAAATTGTGCGGGGTAAACCACGCCTGATCCTTGTTGAACGGCGGGTACTTCCAATAACGAATCTCCGCGGGGGGCTCGAGATAGAGTTCGTCGATTCCTTGTTCACTGGGGATTCGGCAGACCGGCCGATGCGCGAAGATGATCAGCAAGGGAATCAAGACGGCACGCGACCAATAAGAGATGGCATAGATGCTGAAATAGAACCGCTTCGGCAGCAGCATGATTTCGACGGGCATGTGGGGCACGCCTTCCCAGTCGTATTGGTCAAACAGCGCCAGCGCGATCTTGGTAAAGACGTTAGCTTGGACGACCCCGCCCATCGACAGAATCCGTTCTTTGGCCCGAATCATAAACGGTTCGTCTGCCGAAACCCCACTGAGCTTGAGCGCGAAATAGGCCTTCACGGAGGCGCTGATTTCCGAGGGCCCCCCGTAGTAAATGGGCCACCCGCCGTCCGGCAGTTGCATGGTTTTCAAATAACGAACGGCTTGCTCCTGACGGTCCAGGTCCACACGATCGAGAAACCGCCGGAGCATGACATATTCTGATGTTAAGGTTGTGTCCGCCTCAAGCTCCGCCACCCAGTAGCCTTCGGCATGTTGCTGGCTCAAGAACCAGGCTTGGCTCCGCCTGATCGCATCATCGATTGAATCAGGCTGGCTTGCCGCATGGCCCGCAGGGCGGCGGATGGCCGGGTCCAATGACGGCAGCCCGACCGGCTTCTCCGACACAAGGCGAAGCGATGACGCCGGCGCATAGTCAGCGGCAGGGCTGAACTTTTCTGGGCCGGTCGAGAGCAGGCTCTCCGACAACCGATTGAATAGCGTTCGAATCAGGTTCATGAATCGTTCCGACCCGAGGAAATTGCGCAGAAAATCCTTGGGGTGCACTCTACCCTAAGGATTCAGGGCTTATAACAGACGGGCTAGAGGGAGTCAAGCGATTGCGAGGGGAAGTCCTCTAAACTATTCGTGTTTTTGCAAAATGTTAAACCGGTTGCAGGTCACCCAACCTCACCGAGACGAGCTTGGAGACCCCCGGTTCTTCCATCGTCACACCGAACAGCGAGTCGGCAATCCCCATTGTCCGCTTGTTATGGGTAATGACCAAGAACTGGGCACTCTGCGCCAGATCCCGCAAGACGTCGGTGAACCGGCCGATATTTTCCTCGTCCAGCGGCGCATCGATTTCGTCCAGAAGACAAAACGGGGTCGGACGGATGAGGAAACTGGCAAACAGCAGGGCCATCGCGGTCAGAGTCTTTTCTCCCCCGGACAGCATGGTGATGCTTTTTAGGCGCTTACCAGGCGGCTGCGCCACGATGTCGATACCGGACTCTTGATGTCCCGAACCGTCTCCGTTCTCTACAGGTGGCTCCTCGACCAGCTGCAGCTCTGCCCGGCCACCGGGGAAAAACTTGACGAAGACCTCTCCAAACTTCTCCTGAAGCTCGATGAAGGTGGCGGCAAACATATCCTTCGTCGTCCGGTTGATCCGCTGAATAATTTCCTTGAGCGAGGCCATTGAGGTGGAAAGATCCTGTTCCTGTGTTGAGAGAAACGTGTAGCGTTGTTCAAGTTCCTGGTGCTCACCGATCGCCGCCAGATTGATAGGGCCCATGCGGTCCAGCCGCTCACGCAACTTCTGAAGTTGCGCTTTCAGTTCTTCATTCGGGGTGTGGATCAAGGGATTCCCCGCTACCTCGGCCTGCTCCTGAAGTTGTCCCTCGGCCAGCGGCTGCCGTTCGCCGGCGAGCGCAACAAGATCCAATTGATAGGTTCCCAACAACGTGCTCTCCACAGTCCCCAACTGAGTCCGCAACTCCGCCCGCCGCACTTCAATCGCCATTCGCGCATCGCGCACTGCCGACATGACCCGCCGGAGCTCATCCACGTTCGTCTCCAACCCCTGACACACCTCCAATTCCTGCGTTTGCCGCTCCTGCATGGCCACGAGCTCGGCCTTGAGCTGGGCTACCGTCTCGCCCAGTTCCCGACAGGCCGTTTCCTGCCTGGTCTGTTCCTCCCGGCTTTCCTGAATGGCCTGCCCCAACCCTTCCAAATGCGCCGCCAGCGACTGCCGTCTCTGCTCCGCCTCAGCCTGCTGCTGCCTCACACGAGCCTGGTTTGCCTGCTCATGCTCACGCTTGGCCCGCTGTCCTTCGGAGAGCAACCGCGCTTCGGTCACACGCTCCTGGAATACCCGTCCCTCACGATCGATCTCGGCCACCCGCTCACGAACCTGGACCAGCCCTGCCTCCCGGCTCGCCTTCTCCTCCATCCATTGACGAAGCTGCGCCTCAGCCGTACTGGTCTCCCATTCATAGCGTTCTCGGTCAGATGCCCCCTTGCTGATATCCGTCTTAATCCCTGTGAGCCTCAGATCCAAATCGCTCACCACTTGCCGCAAGGTTTCCTCATCCTTCCTCAGCGATAAATCCTGCATCTCGGTCTGACGCAGATTGTCAGCCACCTCTCTGGCCTGCCCCGTCAATTCTTCCATAACAGCCTGAAATGCGAGCCGTTGCTGTTTCTCCTGTTCAAGAGCCACAGTGACATCCGTGCGGGTCCGCTCCAGCTCTATCACTTCCCGCCGCCGCTCCAACAATCCCTGCCCCTCACATGCTTGTCCACCACTGATCACCCCGGACGCATCCATGATCTCGCCCGAACGTGTGACAAGAATCGGCCCCTGCTGTCCGGACCAGGCCTGTTGCTCCCAGAGACGCACCGCGTCGTCCAGCGATTCGACAAACACGACTCGATCGAAGAGGCTGTCCCGAGCCGCAGCCCGCTCGGCGCCCGTATGAATGAGGTCCACCGCGCGGCCCACCACGCCGGGTGTTCCTGCGATCGCTTCCCACCAGGACGATGATTGAGAGCCGGTTGGTTCCCATCGCACCCGTTGCGGGATGAACGTCCCCCGTCCAAGCGACTTCTCCCGGAGAAAACCGATGGCCCGCTGCGCCACCGCCGGCTCATCAACCAACCAACCATGCACCCGCTCGCCCAAGAACGTTTCCACAGCCCGATCCAGTCCAGGAGGAATCACCAGCCACTCGGCGATGGCATCCCGCACCCCACCGCAGGACTTTAGTGCGGTGGCTTCATCGCTGCCGGCCCGTCCATAACCCATTTCTTCCCGTACCAGCCCTTGCAACGCCTGTAGACGAGAATCGACGGCAGCTAACTCCTCGGATCGGCGAAGAATGACCTGATCCAATACACGCAATTCATCGCCCACCCTGGACAACTCACCCTGGACGACCTCTTGTTGTGTCCGCAGACTCGATACGAGACGCCCCGCCTCTCCATACTCCAGCCGGAGCGCCTCATGCCGGATAACGGCTGCCGAGCGCTGAGCCTGTGCCTCCGTCTGATCCGCAATCAGCCAAGCCTCACGATCGACCACCTCACTCATTCGTACGCCGAGCTGCACAAGCGCCTGTTCCGTGTTCGCCACCTGCACCGCCAGTTGCAAAATGTCCTGCCGGCCACGCTCTTCTTCCGCCACCGCCACCGCCCGCTGCTCCAACAAGCGGGCCATCTCCCGATCCAACTCGGCAAACACAGACTCGCGCTGCGCCAATTCCTGCTCCATCGCCGCCAGCAAAGCCTCGATCGCCACCAAGGAGGCCGCCAATTCACTTTGGGCGCGCGTCAGCTCCTCCAATTCACCGACCTCTTGCTGCTGTTGCTGCTCGAACAATTGGCCCCGATTCCTGGCCACTTCAGCCGCCGTCAGCGCCTGCGCCTGCTGGTGTTCGACACCGGACACTCGGTCTCGCGTGTGCCCGATCACGTCATTGGTCGCAATGGCCTGAAGCCTGGCTTGCTCCAGCTCCGCAACCACACGACTCTGGTCCGCCGCTGTCGAGGCGTCTTTGACGTCCAAGGCCGCCACTTCCGCTTCGGCCTCCCCCAAACCGGCCCGCAGCGCCCGGAATTCACGAGTCAGCAACTCCACTTCCAATCCACGTGCTTCCTGCTGCAAGGTCTGGTAGGTCCGCGCCTGCCGCGCCTGCCGCTCCAACGAATTAAGCTGTTTTTTTACCTCTGCAATGATGTCGCGCACTCGGAGCAGATTTTGCTGAGTCGCTTCAAGTTTTCGCAGCGCTTCGGCTTTCTGTTTCTTGTACCGGACGATACCGGCGGTCTCTTCAATGAGCTCGCGCCGATCTTGTGGCGATGCGTTCAGAATCTGGTCGATTTGGCCCTGGGCGATCACTGTATGGCCCTTGCTTCCCGCACGCGTGTCGAGCAGCAAGCTGCGAATGTCCTTGAGTCGGCAGGCCGTCTTATTGACCAGATACTCGCTCTCTCCATTCCTGTAGAGCCGCCGAGTAATCATCAATTCCTGGAAATCGGTCAACTGGCTGGGCAGCCCGGCCCCGCCTTCCAGCTTCATCGACGCTCGGTCCAACCCCCCGATGGTCAGGGAGACTTCCGCCATTCCCAACGGCTTGCGCAATTCCGTGCCGTTGAAAATGACGTCTTCCATCTTCTCACTTCTAAGCGTCTTCGTACTCTGCTCCCCTAAGACCCACAAAATCGCATCCACAACATTGCTCTTCCCGCTCCCATTGGGTCCGACGATCGCCGTGACCCCCTCCGGGAAATTGATTTTCGCTTCCGCAAAGGATTTAAACCCCAACATATCCAATGATTTCAAATACATCAGATCACCTATTTGAGAAAGTTCCCGACCGTTGAAAGCCTGAAAAATCCGTGTGCCCTTCTAGCACAACGAGTTTAGGGAAAGCAAAAGGAAATACAGCAGGTAGGGGAGCAGCAGTCTATACCCTACAAGGTATAGGGAATATTCACGAACACGCGGTTGAACGACTTACCCGGCGACACTGGCCGCAGACTTACCCGCGGACTCGATCTGGACCAACTCCTTCGGCAAGAGAAATTCGACATCTTCCTCAATCACCGTAAGCTCTTCCAACTCCGATGGACCGGAGGCGCGCAAGAACGCCACGACTTCTGTGACGAGGACCTCCGGAGCCGAGGCACCGGCTGCAATGCCGACGGCTTTGGCCCTTTGCAACCACTCCGGATTGATGTCGTTGGCCGAATCGATGAGATAAGACGGAATGCCGCATTGTTCGCCCAACTCGCGCAGCCGGTTGGAGTTGGAACTGTTCGGCGATCCGATCACCAGGATCACATCCACCAAACGAGACAATTCTTTCACCGCATTTTGCCGGTTCTGGGTGGCGTAACAGATATCCTCCTGATGCGGGCCCTTGATGTTCGGGAACCGCTTATGGAGGGCGCCGACAATATCCCGGCATTCATCCACGCTCAGCGTGGTCTGTGTCACATAGGACAGGTTGACCGTATTCTCCACATGCAGTTTTTCGACATCGCCGACAGAGGACACCAAATGGAACTTGTCGGGGATCTGGCCCAACGTCCCGATCACTTCGGGGTGGCCGGCGTGGCCGATGAGAATCAGATCGTATCCCTGAGTGTAGTCACGATTGACTTCATTGTGGACCTTGATGACCAACGGACAGGTCGCGTCGATCACGTGCAAGCGGCGCTGGCGCGCCTCTTCCCACACAGATTTCGCTACGCCATGTGCACTGAAAATGACAACCGACCCTTCCGGGACTTCGTTCAGCTCTTCCACGAATACCGCCCCTTTTTGCCGGAGCGAATTCACGACATGGCGGCTATGGACGATCTCATGGCGAACATAGATCGGGGCGCCATACTTCTTGAGAGACAGGTCCACAATGTCGATTGCTCGATCGACACCGGCGCAAAACCCACGGGGATTGGCAAGATAGATTTTCATCATCGTCGTAGCTCCTCGGCCGGGCTCTACAAAGTTGTCTGGTCCACAGTCGGTTCACGATACGTCAGAAGAGCAGGTCCCGTCAACCGAATTGCCGCCATCGCTGCGCCCCCTTCCTCCAATCCATTCTGGACAACCTCGGGCATATAGACAGTCTACATCTCTTGCCAGACTTTTGTAGGTTCACCAAAGGCAGATCATACACGCGAGGACGATGGGCCGTGGTGCTGGAGGCTCGTCGGATTGTCAGGATTAATCAAGAACGCAAAGCCAGACCCTATTCACAGCCTGCGTCACCTCGCCGGCCCGTCGAGTGCAGCCGTGGCCTATACATAGCATGGAGTATCCCCTATTCCTCTTGCGTGTCTCCACCCCCTCACGTTTCATCCTTCACCCCATTGCTTGACTCTCTTTCTACTCCCCCGTAGTCTCGGTGTCCTATGACCGCTTCGAACAGCAAGAAAGTTCTCGTCGTTGAAGACGAACGGGAGATTCTGCAACTCGTCACACACTACTTAGAGAAAGAGGGATTTCGAGTTCTGACGGCAACGACCGGGATCGAAGCGCTCAAGAAGGTGAACAACGAGAAGCCGGACCTGCTCCTACTGGATCTTATGCTCCCTGAAATGGACGGACTTGAAGTCTGCAAACGTGTGCGTGCCATGCCCGAGGCTGCGATGCTCCCGATCATCATGCTGACGGCCAAAGCCGAGGAATCGGATACGATCGTTGGACTCGAACTGGGTGCCGACGATTATGTGACCAAACCGTTTAGCCCGAAGGCACTGGTGGCACGGGCAAAGGCCTTGTTGCGCCGACTGGAGCGCGCACCTTCCGCCGAAACCACCCACTATCGGTATGGTCCTCTGGCCATGGATCTTGGACGGCATGAGGTTCGCTTCGGCGAAAAAGAAGTGTTGTTGACGGCAAAGGAATTTGGACTGCTCGAACACCTGCTGCGGAATCCGGGACGCGTCCTGACCCGTGACGTGCTTCTTAACACCGTCTGGGGTTACGACTATTATGGAACGACCAGAACCGTCGATGTCCACATCCGGCGGCTCAAACAAAAACTTCCGTTGCTCGACGAGGCCATCGTCTCCGTGAAATCCCTGGGATACAAGCTGAAAGAGCTGTAGACGGTAATCGACGCTAGCGTATGAGACTATCCATCCGCTGGAAAATCGCGCTGGGGACAATCCTAATCGTGGCTTGCAGTCTGGCTGTCGCTGGGCTGCTGGTGGGGCACTCGCTCGTGTTGGCCCTGAGTGTCGCCTTCCTGGTTGCCGTCACACTCAGCATCGGACTGGCTCACAGCATCACGACCCCACTGTCGGATCTCACCCATGCGGCCCAACAATTGGCGGCAGGACAGCCGGCTGTCCCCATCAAGACCGCTGCGCCCGACGAAATCGGCCGACTGGCGTCCACACTCAATAATGCGGCTGACCGGCTGCATGCCCAAATCGATGCCCTGTCGGAAGATCGCGCCCAGCTCCTCGCCGTCCTGACGTCGATGGTCGAAGGGGTCATGGTGCTGGATCCTCGCGGTTACGTCCTGCAGATCAATCCGGCCCTGGAGCACATGTTCGGCATTGCACGCACAGAGGCCCGAGGACGCCCGTCCGCCGAACTGTTCCGCCACCAGCAGCTGAACGAGCTGATCGACACGGCGTTAGGTTCGCGGGCGAACCATGACGCGGAAATCATTCTGCCCTTGACCGGACGGTGCCTGCACATCGAAGTCTCTGCCGCGGGCGGAGAACGGGATAACGAGGCCTGTGTCGTCTTGGTCTTTCACGATATGACGGAACTGCGGCGTCTCGAAACGATCCGGAAGGATTTCGTGGCGAACGTGTCTCATGAGCTTCGCACGCCGCTGACCTCAATCAAGGGCTACGTCGAAGCGCTGCTGGACGGTGCCAAGGATGATCCCGCCACGACAGGCAACTTTCTGAATATCATCCTGAACCAGAGCAATCGGCTCAATCTGATCCTCGACGACCTGCTCGAGCTCTCGAAGATCGAATCGGGCAGCGTGCACTTCAAACAAGAGCCGATCGACCTCTCCCCTCTGATCGATCGCACGATCGCCATGATGAAAACGCTCGCTGATAAGAAGCGGCACCGGCTCATCTCAACGGTCCATCAAGCCTTCCCGCCGGTGGAGGGGGACGAAGAACGGCTCGTCCAGGTGCTAACGAATCTGCTCGACAATGCCGTCAAATACACACCGGTCGGCGGGACCATTACTGTCGACGCGCGATTCGCCCCCGCCTCAGCCGACAGGATGATCGACCTCAGCGTCGCGGATACCGGGATCGGTATTCCGGAACCGGACCGCCCACGAGTCTTCGAACGGTTCTATCGTGTGGACAAGGCCCGATCTCGCGAGCTCGGCGGGACCGGGCTTGGCTTGGCGATCGTGAAACATCTCGTCGAGGGATTGAGTGGACAAGTCTGGGTGGAAGCGGCCCACCCTCACGGAAGCCGGTTTGTCGTCCGTCTACCTGTGAGCACCAGAGAGGCGACTACCGATCCCGGTTAAGAGTGTACGATCCGTACGAATGACCGTCACCACCGCACAAGCCCGGTGGCCCAGGTCACCCCTCCGCCGAAACTGCCTAACAACACAAGATCACCGGCAGCAACGGCTCCACTCCGCACGGCCGTGTCGAGCGCAATCGGCAACGAAGCCGACGATGTGTTGCCGTACCGCTCGATGACCGAACATAATGTGTTCGGAGGAATCCCTAGTCGATCGGCGACCTGATGCAAAATCCTGCCGTTGGCTTGATGCAGCACCACTTGTGCGATCTCGCCGAGACCGACGCCGAATTCTTTTAAGAGCTCCTGCACGGCTTGTTCGATCCGCCGAATCGCGATCCGATAGAGCGCGGCCCCCTGCATGCGAATGGTATGTTCCTGTTTTTCCACCGTCGCATGCGTCGCTGGAGTGCGTGACCCGCCGGCTGGGACGCGGATCAGCCCATGACGAGACCCGTCCGCGCGCAACCTGATTCCGAGAATCCCGCGCCAATCCGGGGTACGATCGTCTTCGCCCCGCAAGACGACGGCCCCCGCCCCATCGCCGAACAGCATGGCCGTCTCTGAATCCTTTGGATCGAGCGATCGGGACTTGACCTCAGAGGCCGCTACCAGGCAGGTTTTCACCTGTCCACTTTGGATCATGGCCTGCCCCATGGAGAGTCCATAGAGAAATCCGGAACACGAGGCGGACACATCAAAGGCCCCCACGCCTTGACACCCCAGCCCCCGCTGCACGTAACAGGCAGTGGAAGGAAATACGGTGTCCGGCGACGTGGTCGACAGGATTATGGCTTCAACCGCAGACGCGTCGCAGCCGGCCGCAGAAAGAGCCCGACGCCCGGCTTCGATTGCCATATCGGAAGGGGCTTCACGGTCAGCCGCCCACCGCCGTTCCTTGATACCGGTCAGCCGTTGGATGTGGTCCGGTGTAAGCCCCAGTGTGGAAGCAATGTCCTCATTCGTGACGACCCGGGAAGGGAGATAACTGCCGGTTCCAATTACCCTGGCTCGGATCATGGCTCCTACCGATCGCCGTTGAGAAGATAAGGAGGTCGAGACCTCGATGCGCGGAAATTATAGGGAGCATGGTGGGGGAGGTCAACCGACCCCCCGTTTCATCTTGCTCTTCTTGCTTTTTCTCCCCCGGACTTGTTATCAGTAACGCGTATGGAGATGCTACCCTTCCCTCCGCGCACCTCAGCTCATCGTCCCTCAATCGTTTCTTGCATAATCACCCTGAGCTGCCTCCTCGCGGGGCAGAGCTTTCTTGCGGGTTGCTCCGCCACGCCCAAAGACCTGCGGGACGGCGTCAGAAAAGCCATAACCGGTACAGATGAACAGATCTTCGTTGAAGACACCGCCGAGCGGTACTATCACCCCAACGTCATGATCAAACGTGGGGAAGCGTACTTCGAGAAAGAGGAGTATGCCGAGGCGCTAACCGAATACACCCGATTCCTCGAGATGTACCGAAACCATGTACTCGCCCCCTATGCCGCGTTCCGGCTTGGTGAAGTGCATCTGAAGATGGGCAAGAGTATCGACCGAGACCCCGAACCCGTCCAAAAGGCAATTGCCGCGTTTGAACGGGTGCGAAGGGATTATCCTGGAAGCCGGTACGATGCGCAGGCACTGGAGAAACTGGAAGACTGCCGTAATTGGCTGGCGGAGATGCATCTGTTCGTCGGACGCTTTTATTACCGGCGGGGTTCCTATCTCGCCGCCGCGCACCGATTCGAAAAGGTGTTCACAACCTACCCCGATCGCCCCGTCGCTCCGGATGCCCTATATTTCCTGGCCATGAGCCACCATGAGCTGGGGGCTGACGATTGGGCCAGAGCTGATCTCATGCTCCTCCTTGAAAAATATCCGGACAGCAACGTGGCCTCCGATGGGAAGAGCCTGCTCGCAACGCTCGGAGGAGCGTACCCGCCCTTGCTCGTCCAGAAGTCGGATTCAGCCACTGCGTCCGATGCGGGACCGGCGTCGTCCAGACCATACACGTCAGGCCTGTCTTCTACTCAAGCCACCCCTTCATTCGGATCAGCCGGTGCTTCCCTCGTTAGCCCCCTCGGACAAGCATTTACCTCCTGCCGACTCGGCGCCTGGTGCTAGCCCTGTCCCCGATGGGGACAAAAGCATATAGCTAATGGCATATAGCACGTAATCGGACCAGGAGAGAGAACCACTGTAATTCCCACTCCCGTTTTGTGCCATAAGCCATAGGCCATACGCTCTTTCAAGCGATGGCGTAGGAACCGTGCTCAGGAATGGCGGAGAGAGGGAAGAAGAAAGACAGGGCGCACTACTGCCCTAAATACCAGCCGATGCCGAATCGCTCCAAGAAACTCGTCACCATGGTGAGGGAATTGGCGTAGATCATCACGCCGACGACGACGAGCAGGACGCCGCTCACCGTGGAAACACCCCACAGGTATGCACGGACTTCTTTGAAATAGGCGAGAAATCGATCCACACCCAAGGCTGTCAGAAACAATGGCAACCCCAGCCCCAATGAATAGGACGTCAACAACACGATGCCGTCGACCAGAGAGTCTGTCGTGCCGGCATACAGCAAGATCGATCCCAATACCGGCCCCACACAAGGCGTCCAACCCGCGGCAAACGCGACCCCGATAAAGAACGAACCAAGGTAGCCCGCCGGGCGGTTGCGAAATTGGTAGCGATGTTCCATTTTCAAGAAATTCAGGTTCAGCACCCCCAGGAGATACAGCCCGAACACAACGATCAACACACCGCCGATCCGACGAATGTAGTCCTGGTAGGTCACGAGCACTTGTCCCAGCAAGCTGGCTGACGCACCGAAGGCGATGAAGACAGTGGAAAATCCGGCGATGAAGAGCAGCGAATTCAGGACGATCGCCTTCTTGAATTTTGCCCGCTCAGACATGTCCGTCAGCTGTTCGACCGAGAGCCCGGTGATATAGGAAATATACGACGGAACCAGCGGCAACACGCACGGCGACACAAACGACAGCAACCCGGCTGAAAACGCGGCGAGCACCGAAATCTGAGGGAGCGATTGGGTCATGGTTATGATTTCATGAGTATCTGGATCAATTCACGGGCTTCCGGGGAATCCCAGTCTCGAGCGCCGAAACTCTTCTGGCGAACGATCCCCTGGCGATCGATCATCAGCGTCATCGGAAGCGACCGGGCGCCATAGGTCATACCGACCTCCATCGCCGTGTCATGGAGGATGGGAAACGTCAACCCGATCTTCCGTTGAAATGGGCGGGTCACCGCCACCCCTTGCGGGTCCGTGGAGACCGCGAGGATTTGGAATTCTCGACGGGGAAATGACCGATAGAGTTGTTCCATCGCCGGCATTTCGACTCGGCAGGGGCCGCACCACGTCGCCCAGAAATTGAGTAGGACCACCTTTCCCCGAAACTGGGACAGGCTGGTCAGATTGCCATCCAGATCACGCAAGCGAAAGTCCGGCGCCTCGTCGCCGACCCGTACCGCATGCCGCTCAGCGACCTGAGACCGCACATATGGCGCCGGTTCTGCTTGGGCGCCCGACGCCGTCATGACGGGGGACGCGACAACCAGTCCCATGGAAATCCATATGAACAACGCACCCACGCTCATTCGGCCCGAATCCTCAGTCCGACACGATTCCCTTGAAATCCTCGTATCTTACAAACGCACAAAAAGCACTGTCAAGGAAACGTCCACGCCCCGGACAACCTCCCCTACGTTCGAAGCAATGGACAAACCGGGTCATCTCCTCTAAAATCCTCAAGATTCTATCGGACGGATCCGTCGCCGTGATCGTGTCACAGCCTGGAACCATCCACCCGCAACGCACAACGGCTTGCACCTAGGAGAAAGAGGGGCGCATGAGAAATAATTATTTGTTTACCTCGGAGTCAGTAACGGAAGGGCACCCGGACAAGATAGCCGATCAGATTTCCGATGGCATTCTGGACGCGATGATCGCCCAGGATAAGTATTCCCGCGTCGCCTGCGAAACGATCTTGACGACCGGGATCGCATTCGTCGCGGGAGAAATCTCGACCAAAGCCTACGTGGAAATTCCCGACATCATCCGCGACGTCATTAAGGATGTCGGCTATAACGACGCGTGCTGGGGCTTTGATTCTCACACTTGTTCGGTCCTGACCGCCATTCATCAACAATCCGGCGATATTGCCATGGGCGTTGACTCCGGAGGGGCGGGCGATCAAGGCCTGATGTTCGGCTATGCCACAAATGAAACCGACGAGTTGATGCCGATGCCGATCGTGCTCGCCCACCGGTTGACCCGCCGCTTGGCCGAAGTACGGAAAAAGAACATTCTCGGCTGGGTGCGCCCGGACGGCAAATCCCAGGTCACCGTCGAATACAAAAACGGCAAGCCGGTCCGTATCGACACCATCGTCGTCTCCACGCAGCACGGCCCCGACGTTACGAACAAGCAAATCGAGCGCGACATCATGGAGAAGGTGATCAAACCCGTGATGCCGAAGCACCTCTACGACCAGGCCAGCGTGAAACACCACATCAACCCAACCGGCCGCTTCGTCGTGGGTGGTCCGATGGGCGACACCGGGTTAACCGGACGAAAGATCATCGTCGATACCTACGGGGGTCATGGCAGTCATGGGGGCGGCGCCTTCTCCGGCAAGGACCCCACGAAGGTGGACCGCTCTGCGTCCTACATGGCCCGCTATATCGCCAAGAACCTCGTCGCGGCCGGCCTTGCCGACAAGTGCGAGGTGCAACTGGCCTACGCGATCGGCGTGGCAGATCCCGTCTCAGTCCTCGTCGATACCAAGAATACGGAGAAAGTCTCCGTCGATCACCTCGACAAACTCGTGCGCAAACATTTCCCGATGACCCCACGCGGCATCATTGAGCACCTGAAGCTACGACGGCCGATCTTCCGGAAGACCGCCGCCTACGGACATTTCGGGCGCAACGAACCGGAATTCACCTGGGAAAAGACCGACAAGGCCAAAGCCCTGCGGAAAGACGCGGGGCTGTAGGACCGACAGACTGAGGCCAACGCTATGGCCAAGGGGGGGGGCGGGTTACACAACTCGTCCCCCTTTATCTTGACTGCGAATGACCACTGACAAATGACGAGTGACGCTCTGCAAAGGAGGTTTCCGTGGACTACGACGTGAGAGACATTAAGTTGGCTGACGCAGGTCGCTTGAAGATCGAATGGGCTGAGGCCACGATGCCCGTGCTGCGCCTGATCAGGAAGCGGTTCGCGCGGCAGCAGCCGCTCAAAGGCGTACGAGTGACCGCCTGTCTCCACGTCACGACGGAAACGGCGAATCTGGCGATCACCCTGAAGGCCGGTGGTGCCGACGTCCGCCTCTGTGCCTCGAACCCACTCAGCACCCAAGATGAAGTGGCCGCTGCGCTGGTCCAGCACGAAGGCATTCCGACGTTTGCGATCAAGGGAGAGGATAACGCCACCTACTATCGCCATATCGAATCCGCCATCGCGCACCGTCCGCACCTCACCATGGACGACGGCGCCGATGTCGTGTCACATCTGCACTCCAAACGCAAAGAGTTGTTGAAGAACGTGATCGGCGGGACGGAAGAAACGACCACCGGGGTCATCCGACTCCGCAGCATGGCCGACAAGAAAGTCCTTAAATTCCCGGTCATCTCCGTCAATGACGCCAATACCAAACATATGTTCGACAATCGATACGGCACCGGACAGTCCACCATGGACGGCATCGTGCGCGCAACCAACCGGTTAGTCTGCGGCTCCGTCGTCGTTGTCGTCGGCTACGGCTGGTGCGGGCGCGGCATTGCCATGCGGGCGAAGGGCATGGGTGCCGATGTGATCGTGACCGAAATCGATCCGTTGAAAGGCCTGGAAGCGGTCATGGACGGCTTCCGCGTCATGCCGATGGAGCAGGCCGCGGCGATCGGCGATTTCTTCGTCACGGTAACCGGCAACATCCACGTGATTCGCGGCGAGCACTTCGCCGCCATGAAAGACGGCGCCATCGTCTGCAACAGCGGCCACTTCAACGTGGAATTGGACATCCCCGCGCTGGAGAAATTGAGCAAGAGCCGAAAGGTGATCCGCACCGGTGTCGAACAGTTCACCCTCAAGAACGGCCACCGCGTAAGCCTCCTCGGTGAAGGCCGCCTGGTCAATCTGGCCACCGCTGAAGGCCATCCGTCCAGCGTCATGGATATGAGCTTTGCCAACCAGGCGCTCGGCGCCGAATATATCGTGAAGAACTACAAGAAGCTGGAGAAGAAGGTGTATCCGGTCCCGGCGGACATCGACAAGGAAATCGCGCGGCTCAAGCTGGCCGGCATGGGCGTGGCGATCGATACGCTCACGGCGGAGCAGAAGAAATATCTCGCATCTTGGGAAATGGGAACATAGAGAGCAGGCGCGGCGCGGGTACTCTCCGTGCTCGATCACCGCGCATGCAGGACCAATCTGATTTCAAAATAGTGGGCGATGCTCGGTGAATTCGCGCAGTCGAGAGCACCCGCACCGCACCTGCTAGAGCGAGAAAACAAGAAGGCCGCCTCAGATGAGGCGGCCTTTTCTTTATTGGAAACCCTAATCAGAGGATGCACCGAGTCTTACGACGCAGTTGGGCTCAATTGCCTGCTATTCTCGGCTCAGTTGCGCCTGACGCTTGTTCCCCTCCGGAGAGAACAGGACCGATTGTACTTCCTTCGTTTCGTTGTGAAATTGTGCCGCCTCTATTTTACGGTACCCGTATTTGCTGAGCATCGAAACGGAATGTGCCACCCGCCCCAGTTCGTCCCCGATCATACTCCTAGTCCGTTCCGCATGTTCATCGTCGACGAAAATGGTCGAAGCCTTGTACTCCAGTGGAGTGAGGGCAAAGAGATTCTTCCGATTACTGGAGAGAAATGTATGAATCGCTGCAGACAGTTTCTCCAAATCCGACCGATGCACGCGTTTTGATCCCAGCACGGTGATCTCTCCGGCATTCGCGGCAGGCTCGCCAATCAAGTCCATTGCCTTGATACGTTCGACATCCTCGGCAAGAAACTCCGGTGCGCGATGTTCTTTGAGAAACAGTTGGATTCGTTTCCGGAGTTGCGGAAGCATCTTCTCTCGCTCGCGATTCCCCATCGAGATGATCAAGGCACCGGCGTTGATGTTGTGAAAACGGAGGTCCGACCACAAGAGTAGCTGTTGGCTTTCAGATTGCTGCCACATGCCGTGGTCCCGTTCTTCAGCATAGCGATGCCCGCGTGCAATCCTCCGATATGACCCATCAGAGCGAAGCTCGATATAGTGCGAAAATTTTCCCCCATCATATTTGAAATAGCTGCCCCCTTGTGGGGAGACTCGGGAATCTTCCTCCGCGCTCGCAGCCCCTCCCATAAATCCGGCCGCCAACATGAGAATCACAGCAGCTTTGCAGAATCGAATTCTTGAAGAATAGTGCACGATAGCCTCCTCCAGCTCAGGATGGAGAAAGTATAGCACCGGCTTCTTTCGGTGCTATTTGCGTCTCCCAAACACGTGTCGGACGCAACTACTGAGGTCACCAAAGCGGAATCGGCCAGGAGAGGACTTGCAGGATGACACCCACACCCTCAAGAATTTCCAGCAGTTAGCGAACCAGGGCTCTCCCTTGCTCATCCTGACGGCTGTCTCTCCCAATCAAGTCAATCCTGTCTCAACAGGAAGCGAATAAGGAGATCGCACGACTCATGCTGGCGGGTATGGGCGTGGACATCAATAGACTGACGGCGGAGCAGAAGAAGTATCTCGCATCCTGTGAAATGGGAACGTAGGGAGGCAGGCCAGCGTCTCGCCGTCGCTCCCAGGCTCCCGGAATGACCCTTCCGGTTTCGTGCGACGCGAACCTTCTGGAATTCCTTCAGCTGCGGTCGCTTCGGCGACCGCAGTCCCTCAGTCAGTTCCAGCTTTCACATCGCCCGAAGTTCGGTGGGTCCCCATTCCTCCGCCAAGGTCGCTCCTGAGAGACGCAGGCCTGCAAGGGAGAATAAAAAGCGCGCAGTCGAGAGCACCCACACCACACCTGCTAGGGGAAAAACCAAGAAGGCCGCCTCACCTGAGTCGGCCTTCTTCTTTCAGTCGGTCACCGTGCCTCCGCTGAGGTTGCACCAGTAATCAACAGGCCCACCTTGGGACAAGGGAACTTCAAGACAAACCTGCACACACCTGTTTGCATTCGATTGCTACCGCCTGATTACAATGGGATAAATGAGTGGTAGAGTGAGCACCGGGAGGCAGGTGTGAAACCTTCTATTGCCCAGCCCATGTCACTGGCCGATTTTGGGATTTCTCCTGAACAGGGATTCCTCCCGTCCGATCCTTGCCAAACGCTGCCCGACTGTCCCACATTGAACCAGCTAGCCCAGGAACTACCAAGACTCTTGAGTGCACGCCAAGTCCAGAAGGTTATCAATGCGCAACCATCTCTGCTCCAGCCCATCTCGTCGGCTTGGCGTGATGATGAGTGCCGAGCCGCAATGCGGGTTCTTTCATTTACCGGCCATGCCTATGTGTGGTTGCCTAGGGTAGATCAGCAGGCAGTCCACCACCCAGGCCTCGAAGACGCCGCTCACCTTGAGGAATCCGATGACAAAGGGGAGTTCGCCAAGCGGTGTGACGGCAGCAACCGGATCCCGCGCGATCGTCGCGTGCCGTCCGGCCACAGTCTTGCGTGATGTCTCACCCATTGAGTCACTCCCTTCGTGCAAAGAAATATGCCGCGCATCCGCTTCCAGCAAGACCATCCCGGCGCGGCCCGCTACTTCAACAGCCGTTTGTAGAGTGAACAATCTATGACGTGCCTGGTTAGAGAAAGGCGATGAGAACTCCGTGCGGCACCCTTCTAAAAAGTCAATTCAATTGACCTTCCTGCGACTTGGATTTCCAATAGGACCATCATAATCGCGTTCTGATCGTTCCTTGAATATATAGGTAGGAGGGCGTCATGAATCGTTTCCCCATTCTCATCAGTGGCCTAAGTCTCCTTGCTTTTTCCGGTTGTACCCCTCATCAGCAAACCGCTAAGGAACTTCGCAGCACCGGCCCCGAGTCTTTTTCGGCCACAGTTGTGCAGTGTTCGCAAAACATTGAGCCAACGCTTGAGGTTAAGCGAGGTCAGACGAGCCCCTCTCTCGTTGACGAACCCGAGGGCAATCAAGCGATGGATTTTTGGATTTTTGAAGGCAGCGTATCTGGCACATCTTTTACAATGGGTGCACTTGTCAGAAATCGTAGCCCGTATCGGCATTTGATCCGGAAGAAGGACGCTACACTTCATTTCACGAGGTATGCAGACGGTCGAATGTGGAAGAATGTTCCATATTCACACCTCAACCACACTGCTTCCTTCCCAGTAACCATTACGTCTTGGGAGGATGGGGATAGTCCGGCACTGCACCTGGACTCGTGTCCGGAGAAGTGGATCCGTTTTCGCGGCACGATCGAAGGAGCTGAAGCTGCAAAGTTCTTGAGCGGGAAAGTGGAGCAAGCAAGCATACGCCTCTTCCGGCGTGTTGATCCTGGCTGGGCGGCGACAGCATCCCTCACGGATACGCTTCAACGTCCAACATTTATTGATGCTTTGATTGAAAACTGCGAGAACACGCCGGGCTGTGGAAAGTGATATCCGATTGGGTTCAAGGGCAAGGCGAAAGCGTTAGGCGCATCGTGTATATCACGAGATAGGTGGCTCTCCAAAAACGAGCGCGAGACAGGGTCAGAGTGCCCTGGCAGGATGCGCGGGGTCCCTATCGAAGTCCACCAAGGCGGACAACCGATCAACGAGGCAGGACCGCGATGATGCGGAGAGGCCCACCGGTGCCACCGGCAATTTTCATAGGGAGGGCGATCACGTCGAAGTTCTTTTCGGGAAGGCTGCGCAGTTCGGCAAGGTTTTCCAAGACCGGTACGTTCTGAGAGAGCAACGCGACGTGCGATTCGAATTGTGTCGATTGGCCATGGTCGATCGAAGCGGTGTCGATGCCGCCGGCCTTGATCTGTCTCGCCCTTCCTTCTCCCTCCCGCTGCTGAAAAAACGAGGGCGGCTGTTGTGCTCTCACTGCGCGCATGCAACGAGGGCCTTCCGAGGCCGCGCGTTGCGCGAGCACAAGAGCATAACAGCCGCCCTCGTATCAATCTTCCTGCTTGCTATTTCCCAAACGCCTTCTTCAGCAGTGGTTCTATCTCACCCTTGGCCGCCATCGGATCGAGGATGTCGGTGTCACCATAGAACGTGCCGTCGATGAACACTTTCGGCAGAGTCGGCCAATTGGTGATCTTAGTCAGCGCTTCCCGCTTCGCCGGCTGTGAGAGGACATCGATCAGCTCATAGGGGTAGCCGTATTTATCGAAAAACTGCATGGTCTCCCGCGTGAACCCGCACATCGGCATCTGTTTGGTCCCCTTGCCATAAATCAAAATCTTGTGTGCTTTCACTTCTTTCTGAATTTCTTCTTCGATCGGCTCCGCCATCATCCAGCCTCCTTGCTACAACTCCGAGCGCAATACGCCCGGCCATTCACATCTCATGTTCATCCTGAGTCTTCGCGGTAAGCTCCAGCGCATGAATGCGCCCGTCTTTCATCGGCGCATCCAGGGCCTGATAAATCATCCGATGCCGGTCCAGCAAGTTCTTGCCCTGAAAAGCCGCGGAGACGACACTCACTTTTAGGTGGTTCATCGTCCCGGTACGGTCCATCACCGACACCACGGCATCCGGCATGCTCTTGCGGATATAGTCGGTCAGTACATCCGGTGTAATCACAAGACCTCCCTGTGTATCCAGTCAACTACCCTAGCTGAAACCGGCTCGGAAAGGCAATGATTTCCAGTGTGACACTGGTGGATTTCAACACCTGGTGGTGCTTCTGAGCCACAACGCTGGAGCCGTACACCGGACTCAATCATCGATCGTTTGAAGTTCAATCACATAGGCGATCACGCTGTCCGGCACAGGCCTTGCGCATCTCCTTGCACAACGCATGATGAGCACCAAGCCAGACGTCACCCTCTACTCTTCACCAGGAGGTCACTATGAATGAATTCAAATCTGGATTTTTTGTCGGAGGCGGACAGTGCAACGGCCGTGTGCTCGTTGTGGATGATGAGCCGGATATCAGGAAGGTCGTCCGGATGACGCTCCAAAAAGCCGGGTACGATGTCCTCGAAGCGGAAAACGGCGCCAAAGCCATTGAGACGATCAACAGCGGTGAAAATCGTCTCTTATTAGACGTGATGATCTGCGATATCCGCATGCCCAAAGTGAACGGCATCGAAGCGATCGCGTACTTCCGTGAAAATTATCCCCGTGTGCCCTTGATTGTCCTGACCGGATTCCCAGACACCGACATGGCCACCTCGCTCCTCCATCAGGGCGTGGTGGACTATCTCGTCAAACCAGTGGAAGGCGAGAAGTTGAAAGCCTCCGTTGCTCGCGCCATGGAGCAACGTGAATTGGCCCACTTATGATGAACACGCCGACGGCACAGGGAAGTGAGGCGGCGGTGACCTCTGCGGCCCAGGCTCACTCCGAGATCGTGAGTGGGCAGACCAAGTCGGTTGCCGCCTCACTTCCGATGCGAGTGGCCATCATCGGAGCAGGCCATGGAGGTACCGCCCTGCTCGATGGACTCCATCAGATCGGCACGGTTGAGATCGTCGGCATTGCCGATCGAAATCCGTCGGCCCCCGGACTCACCCGAGCCCACGAGCTCAACGTGCCGGTGTATGACCGGGTTGCCGACCTGATCCAGCACCGAGACCACCACCTGGTGATGGACGTCACCGGGGATCCTACGATGGAATCGGTGCTCCACGAGCAGGTGCCAGTTGGGACTGCCATCCTCAGCGGACAGGCGTCTCGACTACTGTGGACACTCGTCCAGCATGAATCGCTCTTGCAGGCCGAGTTGCTCCACGCGGAGAAACTTGCGGGAATCGGCTCATTCGCCGCCGGCATCGCCCACGACATGAACAATCCGCTCCAGTTGATTCTTGGCTTGGCCGAAAATCTGATCGACGAAACAGACCTGGACGCCGTTCACACCCAAGCACGGGACATCATCGAAGCCGTTAAACGCACCTCCGCCATTTGCCGTGATCTCACCTCCTACTCGCGCCGTGGGTCCTTGAACCAGGACAGTCTGATCAGCATCAACAGCAAGCTGGACGAAGCGCTGAAGATCGCCCGGTATGCCGTGGCGCTTCAAGACATTGAGATTCGCAAGCGCTATCAGCCTGACGTCGTCGTGAAGGGAAACCCCGATGAGCTCCTCCATGTGTTCGTCAATCTCATTACCAACGCGGTCCAGGCCATGGCAGACCAGGGCACCTTAACACTGGAAACCGCCGTGACAACCGGGGCCACGCAGGTGCGTGTCTCCGACACAGGCTGCGGGATCCCCTCCGAGCTGCTCGACCGGATCTTTGAACCCTTCTTTACAACCAAACCGCCGGGGAGCGGAACCGGACTGGGGCTCTACAACATCAAGAGTGTCATTCACCACATGAACGGCACCATCGCGGTGGAAAGCCAGGTCGGCAGAGGCTCGACGTTTACACTCACATTTCCTTCTGGCTCAGCCTCAGGCGAGAGGAGCGCGCGGCCATGAGCGCGAGGCCGGCTCCATCGCCATCCGGATCCCGTTGGGGGCTCAAGGCCAAGGTCATTCTCTCCATGCTGCTCGTCGGCATCATCCCGCTCGTGGTCGGCTTGGGGATGGCAGTCTGGCAAGGGTCCCAAGAAATCCGGGAAGTCAGCGGAGAGAGCTTTAAAGCGTTGGCGACCGAGGCTGCACGCAAACTCGATCTTCTCCTCGCCGAGGAAATCGCCCACACCGCGCGCATCGCGAACGATCCGGCGATCATCCACGCACTGGAACAGCGGCGTGATAGGCAGAGTGAGTCGACACACCAGACCCCGGCGCTGACGGACTTCGAACGTCGGTGGGCGGCGCGAGACGCGGCCGCCATCAAGTCTCTCACCGAAAACCCGCTCAGCACACTGCTCCGCGAACATTATGCCGGCGGTCACAGTGCACCAGGCCAGTTGCTTCCGCAAGTCGTCCGCGCATCGACCAAACTGCTGTTCCTCACAGATACGCAGGGCGCACTGGTCGCAACGATGACCGAGCATCCGGCGTTCCACCACCATGAGACCGCCTGGTGGCGGGGCGCCTTCAACAAGGCGGTAGGCAAACTCTATATCGAAGATGTCCGTTTCGACGATCGAGTCAACGCCTATGTCTTCTCCATCTCCCTCCCCATCATGGATAGCCTCCGGTATGAAGTCGTCGGAGTACTTCACCGCGTGATCGATGCCAAAGAGTTCTTTTCTCCCGCGACCCATGTCACCAGATTTGGGAAGACCGGTCATGTCATGCTAATCGATACCAAGGGGATCGTCGTCAGCTGTCCCATTCTTCCGACCGGCGTCCCGTTGTCCGATCCACACTTAATCCCGCTCGTCACACCGGAGCATCCCGGGTGGGTGCAGGCCTCGAGCGATGGTCACGGCGGACAGTCCACGTCCGTCATCGGCTTTGCCCCTCTCCCGGAAACAAGCCGGGCGACCAACGGTTCGATTGACAGTGGGTCGTGGCACACCTTCGTCTGGCAATCCTCCGATGAACTCTTCGCGCCCGTTCAGCATTTGCTTACGTGGGTGACGGCCTTTGGAGCCGCCGCTGTGATGCTGCTGGCCTCGCTGGGCTACGTCGCCGCCGGCCGCATCGTGACACCAGTGCGCCAACTACAACAGGCCGCGCAGTCAATCGGACGCGGTGAATTGCGGATCCCGATTCAGATCCAGACCGGTGACGAATTGGAGGATTTGGCTGTTGAATTCAACCGCATGAACCAACAGTTGAAAGCGGCATTCGCCGGATTGACCGACCAGGTCAAGTTGAAGACCCGGGAAGTCCAGGTCCTCCAGCAGTCGACGGATCAGATCTTGGACGCCGTCCCCACTCCGATTCTCCTCATCGATGACCACGAAATCGTGCGCTACATCAATCAGGCAGCCCGTGAATCCTTCAAGGTCCAGGAACCGATGTCGGGAACGTCGCTGTTCACAATTCTTCCACTCGACCCAGCCGTTCAGAAGAAACTACAAGCAGAGTTTCGTACCAACGGAGATCCCTCTTCTGCTGCAGCCGTGATTGCGCGCGAGACGGCACCAAGGGATCCGCTTGCGCCGAGCGCCGATCAGGAATCATCCAGCCCTCGTTCTGAACTCCACATCGGATCGCGCATCTATCACTATCAATGGTTCCGGTTGCCCGCGAGACCGGGGGAAGAAGACAGCATTGGGCTGGTGCTTCGAGACACCACCGACGAAAGCCGGCTGCAAGACCAGCTGGTCCAGGCGGAGAAAACGGGAAGCCTCGGTGTGCTCACCGCTGGAATCGGCCACGAACTCAACAATCCCTTGTTCGGAATCATCGGGTTGGGAGAAATGATTCAAGAAGAACAGGACTTGGAGCACATCAGGACCTGCGCTCGGGACATCGTGGCTCATGGCCGTCGCATGGCGACGGTCATTCGAGACTTTACCGGCGTGAACAACCGCGAGGCCTTCGACAGGCAAGTGCCGGTGTATTTGGAGCAGATCTTGGATCAAGTGCTCGCCACGGCACAAACCACCGTTGAAATGAAGAACATCGTGATTCACAAAACCTATGGGGGCAATACGCCCGTGCTGGTATTTCCAGACCAACTTCGGCAAGCCTTGGTGAATCTCGTCACCAATGCCGCCCAAGCCATGAAGGGCACCGGCACGCTCACGTTGACGACCGGCGTGTCGGACCATACGGCGACGGCGACGATCGCCGATTCCGGTCCCGGCATCTCCAAACAGCACCTGTCGAAGATCTTCGACCCGTTTTTTACAACCAAGGGACAGGGGGAAGGTTCAGGCCTCGGGCTCACGGTGTCGAGGCGGATTATCCGAAAGTTCGGAGGCGACCTCCGCATCGAGAGCGTCGAAGGTCGAGGCACCACCTGCGTTGTCACTCTACCGATCGGTTCTCCCCTGTCTCCAGAAGGAGGCCCATGGACACCCTCCGTGTCACGTTCCGAGCCGCAACCATCGCATTCCTCTTAGGAGGACTCTGGGGAGGGGCTTCTCTCCCCTCAGCCAAGGAGAACCCATCGATCGGCAGCATCTCTCCGGAGAAAGTCGCCGATTATGTCCATGCCGTCCTAGAGGCCGATCGGACGATCTACACGACACACATCGTCAACCGCATGCAGGAGAAAGGCCTCGTCGCCGCCACCGAACATTGGGAACAGGACAATGCGCTCCCCCTTCCGGCACAATTCCTTCAACAGTCCGGGCGGCTCGCGGCGGAGAGCGGGAGCGGGATTCGCTACCGGTTGATCGGGTTCTCCCCAATCTATCAACGTAACGCTCCCGCCACCGAGTTCGAGCGGAAAGCCCTGGACGTGCTCAGACGCCAGCCCGAACGGCCAGTCACCGGGGTTGTTTCAAGCGGCAAGAAGCAGTACTTCCAAGCCATCTATGCCGATCGTGCAGTCTCGCCTGCCTGTGTCACGTGCCACAACAGTCATCCGTTGAGTCCGAAGCAGGATTTTAAGGTGAACGATGTGATGGGTGGAATCGCGATCACGATCCCGTTGGAGTAAACAGCGTCATGCGTCAATCGTCATACGACAAGCGGAGGAAGAGGATGGTCCCCACTCGACTGACGAATGACGCTTGACGGTTAACGCTAGGCCGGACGAGCCGGTGGTGGCGCGGGAGGGGACTCGCTCACGGTGGTGTGATAGTCTTCACGATAAATCTGGACGGCTGTGATCAGGAGACTGACCAAGACCGGCCCGACGAAGAGCCCCAGGATCCCGTAGAGAGCCAACCCTCCGAGGACACTCAGCACCAGCAACAGGATGGGAATTTCGACATCCTGGCCGATCAGCCAGGGCCGAAGAAATTGGTCGACCATGGACACGACACCGACGCCCCACGCCAGCATGATGAGTGCCTTCATCATTGGACCAACCCAGAGCAGATAACAGACCACCGGTCCCCATACCAGCGCCGTGCCGCCGAAGGGAATCGGCGCCAGCAGGATCGTCAATACCGTGAGCACCATGGGAAACGGCACGCCAAGCGCCAAGTACGCCGCGCCGGCCAGCACACCTTGGACAATGGCCGTGACCAGCATTCCCTTGACCACCGCGCGAATGGTCTGGTCCAGGCGAACGACAATCCTCTGCTTGTGCGACTCATCCATCGGAATCAATTCGTAGCAGGCCGCGAACCATTTCTGCCCGTCCTTGAAAAGAAAAAACAGCACGAGCAGCATGATAAAGAAATCCGTCACCAGAATGACGGTATTTTTCAAGAGATCGCCCATCTGGCCGACGAGAAACTGACTCACTCCTTTGACGCCTGCCACCACCGACTCTTCCATGGAGAATTTCTGGACATCGATGCCGGTGGCGGCATTGCGCAACCATCCTCCGATCAACGGAATCGTCGCCAACTGGTCCGGCAATCGGTGCAGTCCGCCGGCCGCGATCCAGGCTCGAATCGTCTGTTCCGCCGCGCCGGCTTCATCCACCAGCAACACGCCCATCACAGCCAAAGGGGCAACGACCATGCCCAAGGCGCCGACGGTGAGCGCCGCGGCGGACAGTGCGTCATTCCCCTTGAACAGTTTCGAGAGCCGCAGATGAAGTGGAAACGCCCAATGGGCCAAGAGTCCGGCCCACAGAGCCGGAAACAGGAACGGCTGAAGCATGAGCCCCATCTGGTAGAGCAACAGCGCCAGCAGAGCAAAGAACACGATGGAAAACACTTGCTGTCGAGTCATGGCCTCTCGAGCTCGTGCGTGGACAGGATCTCTTGATAGCAGATTCGGTGAACCTTGTCACCGAAGACCAGATCTGCACAGTGGAAGCAGGACACGGATAGATGTTGAAGCGGCGAGGACTAGAAACCCTGTTCCTTTCCAATCAAGTCAATGGGCCTGTTCCGGAGCGGATTGATGTCCCGGACGTTGCCGGGCAACTTCTGTACTTCCTCCGGCCAGGCGGTGGCGCCCATGTCACTGACACCTTGAAACTTGGCTCCCTCTTCCATCACCATGATCGGCGAATGCACTTCACCGATGAGAATCGCTGTTTTCAGAAGTTGCACTCGCTCGGTTGCCGTCACCGCGGCCTTGATACGCCCGCTGCTGATGAGGGATCCGGCTGTGATCATCCCCTTCACGACGCCGTCTTCGCCCACGATGACTTCGCCCTTGGTATGCACTTCACCTTCAAGCCGGCCGTCGATGCGCACCGTACCGTCGACCTTGATCTCCCCTTTCAACTCAACCCCTTTGGCGAGCAAGGTGATGTTGCCGTCGTCCATGTAGCCGGTTTTCTTCATACACGCTCCTGGGTGATTATCATCGAGGCTCAGGATACCCCAAGAAACAACGGACTTCTAGCAGTTGTTGATTCTCTGCGGGCACTCCCTAGGTTCAGCACGTCGTCTCACCCTGCTCAGAAAAATCCGAACGTACGCTTCAACCGATCCCATATTCCATCTCCATGCACTTCGCAATAGACGGTCGGCTCCGTTCCGGCGATGAACACCTCGGAGACCTTTTCCGGACATTGCGATGTGGCCAGTTGACCGGTGTGCGGATCGATCTCGCGCTCAACCACACCCTCCGGCATCTCGAAATCCGGCCGGTCTTCGCCCAGCAGCTGCGTCGCGAGCGCGCTCCAAATCGGGAGCGCCGCTTGGGCGCCGGTCAATTTGATCGGCCGCTCATCATCGAAACCAACCCATACGCCGATCACCAGATCCGCCGTATACCCGACGAACCAGGCATCCCGATACCCATCCGTGGTACCCGTCTTGCCCGCGATAGGACCGTGCACCCCAAACACTCTGGCCTTGGCACCAGTGCCTCGATCCAGCACGCCTTTCAGCATCGACGTCACGAGATACGCGCCTTGCGGAGAGGCCGCCTGGCGACGGTCTGGCATCCGGTTCCAAACCGTCTCGCCGGTCTCCCGCACCATGTTGACCACGGCACTCGGGCGCACCGCGATGCCACCATTGGCCAGCCCCCCATAGGCCGCGGTAATCTCGACTAAGGACACGGCGGAACTGCCCAGCGACACGGATAAGTTATTGGGCAACGCCGTAGTTATTCCAAACGCCCGCAGTTGGTTAATGAACGGCGTGATACCCGTACGGTGGGCCGCCCGCACAGCCGGCACGTTCAACGATTGTTCAAGCGCCGTCCGTACCGTGACCGGCCCGCGATATTGCCGGTCGTAATTCTGTGGAGACCAGGGACCGGTGCCAGAGTCCAGCGTCACCGGCTCATCCTCCAGCACAGTCGCGGGTGTTACTCGGTCCGTGCTTTGCCCTCGCGCGGCTTCAAACGCAGCCAGATACACGAATGGCTTAAAGAGCGACCCTGCTGACCGGCGGGCCTGTACCGCCCGGTTGAATTGGCTGACACGATAATTGCGGCCGCCGACCATCGCAAGGATGTGGCCGGTCTTCACGTCCAGCACAACGATCGCTCCCTGCAACGGCGGCTCCTCGCTCTTGAGCCATGAATAGGTGGCTTCCAACTTTGCGAGCCCCTGCTGCAAGGCCTGCGCACTGTGTTGCTGCATCCACAGGTCGAGCGTCGAAAAAATCCTGGCGCCTTCCGGGATACCCACACCGGTTCCTCCCTCGACTTCCCGGAGCAGATGATCGACAAAATGAGGAGCATCACTCAGTGCATCTTGAGATAACACAACTTTCACGGGCCGATTCACAGCCTTGGTCCATACCGTCTCAGTCACGACGCCCTGGTCTCGGAGTCGGCGCAGCACCACATTCCTCCGCTCCACCGCATGTTCAAAGTTCTTGACGGGCGAATACGCATTGGGCCCCTTAATCAACCCGACGATCAGTGCCATCTCATCAATCGACAACTCATCGAGGCCCTTCCCGAAATACCGGTGCGCGGCCTCCGCAACACCATAGATGGAGACTGACCCGGCCTGACCGAGATAGATTTCATTGAGATAGCTCTCGAGAATGTCTTCTTTCCGATATTTGAATTCGAGTACGATGGCCGCCATGAACTCTTGCACCTTGCGCCGCAACGTCCGCTGTGGCGAATAGTAGAGATTCTTGGCCAATTGTTGCGTTAACGTGCTCCCGCCTTGCACGACCGCGCCGCTGGTCATGTTCGTCCACAAAGCCCGGCCAACGGCGATGGGATCCACTCCGTAATGAGAAAAGAAGCGGCGGTCCTCGACGGCCAGCAGGGTCTGCACCAGCAACGGGGGGATGCGGCTGTAGGGAATCCATTCCCTGACCTGTTTGGAACCCGCGCGCACCCCGCTGATGACGGCGGGTTCGAGCACGGCCATGGGGTCTTGCTGCTGGTCAGGGAGGGACAGCACTTCCGCAACCATACCCTCTACCAGTCGTAATCGAATCGTTCTGGCTGGAAGGCGAGTCTCTTCCTGGGCATGCAGAAAGATGTCGAGCGATTCATTCGTCAGGACATAATCACCCGGCGTTCGTGGGGCTGTCGCGACACGACGATATTCCAACCGTTGCAACCGGTCGAGAAGGCCTGATTCGGCGAGATCAAGCCCAGGAGTCAACACAAAGGGCGCGCTGTAGATCAGCAGTTGCGGATGCTCATCACTCCTGGGCAGTGCCAGGGTTGTGGAGAGGACAAGACCATATCCTATCAACCCGGCAACCCCGACCCCGAGCAGGCCGAGCATCGCGAGCATCCAGCGCCGAATCGGAATCGATCGAGACGGTAACAGGCGGCCAAGCATGGCACAGCTTACCGCGTGCGGCGAAGGAAGGAAACTCTTACAGACAAGCGTCCCAGTGGAAATCGATCATATGCGCAAGCACTCCGACAGTGAGACTCACCCTGAAGAGACACGCTGTTTATCGCTGGCTGGGAGGCGGCTCCTTCTCATCCGCACTCGGTTGGTGAGCCTTCTGCTCTTTCGTAGGCGGCTGATCTTGTGACGGCGCTTGCGCGTTCAGCGTCGTCACCTTTTCCTTCTTCCCAAGACTCCCTTGTAAGGCCGCTCCGACAAGCCCCAGGCCGATCGGCAGACTTAGATTACTGGGCTCTTCCGGCACGGATTCCACGTCCTCGCTGGGTGGCCAAGAAACCGGCCCTACGTCGCTATCACCCTGAGTTGCTGAGTCAAGGCTCACCACGGCGTCTTCATGCCTACCCAACGAAGGAGACATCGTCTCATCTGGTGTAGAACTCACCGGGGGAGTCCACTCCCCTTCAGGAACTCCGGCCGACATATTTCGGCCTGAATTAGGAACATCCGGCTTGGGTATTGGTTGAGAATTCCACTCAACTGGCTTCCGCAGGTCATCCGGAACCCGCCCTTCCCCCTCACTGATGGCATGTTCCATTCGCGATGAGAACGGCACTCTTCCGATCCCTTCCAACGTTGCAGATCGATCCTGATGAAGAAATGACGATCCACCGCCAATTTCTTTCTGCAGGTCACTCGGCCCTTCGTTCACGTTGGTCAGATTGATCGTGAACTGCTCGGTGTAGCTCTGCCCGCCACTGTCCGTCACTTGCACCGTCAGGGTGTGGCTCGCCGCCGCTTCATAATTCAGCAGGCTGCCATCGGCCACCGTAATCACGCCGGTGCTCGCATTGATGGCAAAGCGGCCCCCCGCCGTATCGGTCAGGCTATAGGTCTTCGTATCGCCTGCGTCGGGGTCGGTGCTGGTAACGGTACCGACGACAGTCCCCGTCGCCGCATTCTCCGCGATGCTGATGGCGGAGAGACTCAGATCCGTCGGCGCGTCATTGACCGGGGTCACGGTCACGCTGATCACTTGCGTGCTGCTGTTCCCCGCATCGTCGGTGATGGTCACGGTGAAGCTGTCCGTCCCGTACCAGTCCGCCGTCGGCTGATAGCTCCACAAGCCGGTGGCGGGATCGATGCTCGCCGTCCCGTTGGTGGCATTGCTGCTCACCGTGAACACGGTCCCGTCGCTCAAGCCCTCCACATCGGTCGCGTCGGCAGTGAGTCCCCGCTGTAGCTGGAGAATCTATGGCTTCAATCCTGATTGTTGACGATGAAGAGTCGATCCGAACCCTGCTGCGAAAAATTCTTGAAGCGGACGGACACCAGATTCGAGAAGCGACGAACGGTGAAGTAGGGCTGACACTCTACCGCGAATCCCCGGCGGATCTTGTCATCACCGATATCTTGATGCCCGAACGAGACGGCATGGATATCACCTTGGAGCTGACGCGGGAATTCCTGGATGCCAAGGTCATTGCGATGACCGGGGCCACAGGCGACCAGAACTTCCTGAACGTCGCCAAACTGTTCGGCGCACGGCGCGTGATCAAGAAACCGTTCACGGTCGACTCGATCCGCCGTCTCGTTCGCTACACGCTGGACCACTAACCCGTATTAGTCACGACGGTTCGGGGCAAGAGAACCCGCGACCATTCCCACTCCTGCAATCAGGAACCCGACGAGCTGCGGCGGCCAGACGGAATCAGGAGGCCCGAACCACTCGAAACCGATCCAACTCACCGTCCCGCCGATGATGGCCCACAAGGCTCCCTGCGTCGTGGCTCGTTTCCAGTAGAGCCCGGCGAACAGCGGAACAAACGCGGCCACCAGCGTCACCTCGTAGGTATTCACCACCAACTTGTAAATCGTCGCATCCGACCACAGCGCTATGCCCAACACGACCCCGGCAAATCCGACGAGCACGACGCGCATCAGGCGGAGAAATTCCGAGTCGTTCAGCTGGCTCAGCGCCGGCCTAATGACGTTCTCACTTAAGACAACTGACGGAGCCAGCAGCGTCGCGCTCGCACAACTCATCACCGCAGAAAGCAACGCGCCGAAAAACACGATTTGCGCCGCAAGCGGGGTATGTTCCAGGACCAGGGTCGGTAAGATCAACTGCGAATCTTGCGCCAACAGCGCGGTGAACTTCGCCGGCTCGATCACAGTCGCCGCATAGGCCAAGAACATCGGAACGAAGCAGAACGCGAAGTAGATGGCCCCGCCCAGCAGCGATCCGCGCACGGCCGTGCGCTCGTCCCTCGCGGACGTAATGCGTTGAAACACATCCTGTTGAGGAATCGATCCCAGCATCATGGTCATCCATGCGCCGATGAAGGGGATCCACTCGCGAAACGTGGCGGACGGGAACAAATCCAACTTGCCGGCGGCCGCCGCATGGTCGATGACGGTCTGCACACCGCCCGCCAGCCCGCTTACGACCGAGACGATATACAGGAGCCCTCCCATGATGACGGAGATTTGGACGAAATCCAGGATCGCGACGGAAAACATCCCGCCGAAGGTTGTGTAGGTCAATACGATCGCCGCACCGATGACGATCCCGGCAGGCTGGCTGATGGCGCCGTCGGTGACGGCATTGAGGACCAACCCCAACACTTTGAACTGGGCCGCGACCCAGCCCAAATACGACAGGACGATGGCGATCGTGCAGAGCACTTCCACTCGGCGGTCATAGCGCAGCCGGTAGTAGTCGCCGACGGTAATGATATTGAGCCGATATAACCTCGGCGCGAAAAACAGCCCCGCCAGCATGAGGCACATACTGGATCCGAACGGATCGGCGACCACGCCTCGCAACCCCTCCTGCACGAAGGTCGCGGAGATGCCGAGCACGGCCTCGGCGCCGAACCACGTGGCAAAGACCGTCGCCGTGACGATGGGCAGAGGCAGACTCCGCCCCGCCACGGCAAAATCCTTCGCGTTTCGGACGCGTGATGCCGCGAACAGTCCGATCCCGACGGAGATAAGGAGGTACAGGATGACAAAACTTAGCAGCATGCGGCTCCGGCCTCACCCGCATTGTTCACGACAGAATGCGGGTGAATCACGACGGCGGGCGGATTCTAGCGGGGTGCTGGGCAGGGAGCAATGGGAACGGGTCTGGAGACCGTGCGAGGCCGCGGTTCCCGGAATCGTGGCCCCGCGCATGATGTTCGGATGTTCAACGGTCAGTGACGCCCTTTACCTCTGTGCTTGCCGTCTTTCTTGCCATGATCGTCATCCTTGTCGTCATCATCCTCGATATCATCCTTGTCGTCCTTGTCATCATCCTGCGTCCGCTGTTGCTTCTCAGCTTTCCGTTTTTCCTTCTCCGCTTTCCGCTCGGCTTTTCGGCGCTCTCGTTCAGCTTTTCGCTCGGCTTTTCGGCGTTGCTTTTCCGCTTTCCGCTCAGACTTGTCGCGGTGGCGATCACCTTTCATGCGTGTTTCGCCTTCCCCATTCTTCTCCTCGGAAGAAGAAGCAGGAGTCTGCGTAGACGGCACTGGCGGTGGAGCAGGCACAGAAGCCGGTGGGGGAGTGACAGGCGGAACCGTGGGGTCGGCAGCCGGCACTTGCGCAAATGTCGACAGGCCGAAGAGAGAAGCCACTACCAGGGCAGAGACTTGAACCGCCAGACGATGCATAGGAACTCCTTTTCTGAGAGGGTAGAAGAAACGATGGACCCAGAGCTGAAGTAATATTAGGGAAGGTCTGATTTATTCCCCGTTGGTGATGTGCTATGAGAAATGCAGCACTGAACGGGAGGCGCATCCATGCACCAACAGACCTTTGCCGAAGTCCCCTTCGAGCAGTATCGCAAATCCACCCGCCGGGAACGGTTCCTCGATGAGATGCATCGCGTGGTGCCGTGGGCGGAATTGGTGATGGTGATCGAGCCGGT
>Ga0194120_10000110_pt1 | contig 129344 bp, 127 predicted proteins | sample TA2MahCa65mmetaG_FD_148642 | JGI IMG/M metagenome (GOLD analysis project Ga0194120, IMG submission 148642) | Freshwater microbial communities from Lake Tanganyika, Tanzania - TA2015019 Mahale Deep Cast 65m | ecosystem: Environmental > Aquatic > Freshwater > Lake | place: Tanzania: Lake... | reverse complement strand
CGCCGAGGCTCGGTTCCGCGCCGGCGATCAGGTCGTAGGCGCGGGTGGCTTCGGCGAACGGAACGCGATGCGTGATCAGGGGGCCGACGTCGAGGTGCGCGGTCTGCGCCCGCGCCTCGGGCGCGAGGCGGCGGAGGATTTCCGCCATGTTGGCGGTTTCGGTCCAGCGCACCCAGCCTTCCGGATACTTGACGCCGCGCGTTTCGAAATCGGGATCGTAGCGTCCGGGACCGTAGGAGCGCGACACCACGATCGACAGCTCCTTTTTCATGAAGTCGGCGTGGGGGAATTCGGTTCCGGTCAGGCCGACCAGGACGACGCGGGCGCGGTCGCGGGCGACGCGCGCGGCGGCGCGCATGGGCGCATCCGAATCCGTCGCCGCCGCGATCAGGATCGAATCGCAGCCCAGTCCGTCGGTGAGCGCGGCGACGCGCTGGTCGAGATCGGGGGCGTCGGGATCGAGGGCGGCTTCGGCGCCGAGCCGGAGCGCGAGTTCGCGCCGGCCGGCGTCGGGGTCGAGGGCGACGGCGCGACCGCCCGAAAGCCGAACGAGTTGGGCCGCGAGCTGGCCGATCAGGCCGACGCCGATCACCGCGACCGTATCGCCGAGCGAAACGTTCGCGTTGCGCACCGCGTGCAGCGCGATCGCGCCCACGGTCGCGAACGCCGCGTGCTCGTCGGCGACGCCTTCGGGGACTGGGGCGGCGAGGTGCGCGGGAACGATGTTGACCTCGGCGTGGTTGGCGACGCCCGCGCCGGCGACGGCGACGCGGCCGCCGACCGCGAACCGTCCTTCGAGTCCCTCGCCGACCGCGATCACTTCGCCGGCGGCGGAATAGCCGAGCGGGATCGGCTCGTCGAGCCGGGCGGTGACCGCGCGCCAGGCGGCGGCGACGCCGTCGCGGCGCGCCTTGGCGATCACCTTGCGCACCAGGTCGGGGCGCTCGGCGGCCTTGGCGGCGAGGCTTTTGCGGGCGAAGGCGACCACCATGCGCTCGGTGCCGGCGGAAATGAGCGAGGCGCGCGTGCGCACCAGGATGTGCCCGGGGCGCACTTTCGGCTCGGGCACGTCGCAGAGCGCGAGGCGTCCGCCGCGGGCGTTCTGAATCACTTGCAGCATGGGGTCTAGTTTTACTCCGCCCCGCCGGAAATGACAAAAAATCTCGTTGTTCCCTAGGGTTCCCGGGAAACGCGGTCGCGCGCCGGGGCGCGGTTATGGTTAACCGTCAACCCGCGCGGCGCTGGTCGCGAAAATACGCGATCGTGCGCTTGAGGCCGTCTTCGAGGGCGACGGTCGGTTTCCACTTTAATGTCTTGCGCGCGAGCCGGATGTCCGGGCAGCGCTGCATCGGATCGTCGGCCGGCAGCGGGCGCTTGACGATGCGCGACGAACTCTTGGTCAGGCGCAGCACGGTTTCGGCCAGCTCGCGGATGGTGAACTCGGTCGGATTGCCGAGGTTGACCGGCCCGGTGACGGAATCGGGCGCGTCCATCAGCCGGATCAGGCCGCCGACCAAATCGTCGATGTAACAGAACGAACGCGTCTGGCGGCCGTCGCCGTAGAGGGTGATCGGTTTCTTGGCGAGCGCCTGCAGGATGAAGTTGGACACCACCCGGCCGTCGTTCGGATGCATGCGCGGCCCGTAGGTGTTGAAGATGCGCGCGACCCGGATACGCAAGCCGGCCTGACGGTGATAATCGAAGAAGAGCGTCTCGGCACAGCGCTTGCCTTCGTCGTAGCACCCGCGCGGGCCGATCGGGTTGACATTGCCGCGATAGCTTTCCGGCTGGGGATGGACCTCGGGATCGCCGTACACCTCGCTGGTGGAGGCCTGCAGGATCTTCGCCTTGATCCGTTTGGCCAGCCCCAGCATGTTGATCGCGCCGTGGACCGAGGTCTTGGTGGTCTGGATCGGGTCGTGCTGGTAATGCACCGGCGAGGCCGGGCAGGCGAGGTTGTAGATCTCGTCGACCTCGACGTAGAGCGGAAAGGTGACGTCGTGGCGCAGCAACTCGAAGCGCGGGCTCGCCATCAGGTGCGCGATGTTGTCCTTGGCGCCGGTGAAGAAGTTGTCGACGCAGAGCACGTCGTCGCCGCGCTTGATCAGGCGCTCGCACAGGTGCGAGCCGAGAAACCCGGCGCCGCCCGTCACCAGTATGCGCTTGCGCAGATGCATGGAATGCCCCGGCGCGGACCCTAGCACAGGGATCGCGGGCGCAACAACGCCCGTCAGGTTTGCAAACGTCAGGTTTGCAGGAACGCCAGCTCGTCGCCCTCGAACGCGGCGGCGGTGAGCGTGCCCGAACGCCAGGCGCCGGTGTCGATACCGACGCGGTTGGGCCGGATCGTCGGTTCGGACATTATCGAGTGGCCGTGGACGACGAGGCCGCCGAAGTCGTGGTCCGAACGGAGGAACAGGTCGCGGATCCAGATCATGTCTTCCGGCGTCTGGTCGGCGAGCGCGACGCCGGGGCGGAATCCGGCGTGCACGAACAAAAGGCCGCCTTCGCGGTGATAAAGCTCGAGGGCGCGCAAAAAAGCGAGATGCGCGGCCGGCACGGCGCGCGCGAGCCGCGCGCGCAATTCCGCCGGCGCGGCGTCGGCGTCGACGCCGTAGCTCGCCAACGCCGCCAGCCCGCCGTTGGCGAGCCAGTGGTCGAGCACCTCGTCGTCGCCGTCGAGGAAATCGCGCATGAACGCGTCGTGGTTGCCGAGCAGGAAACGCCGCTCGAACCCGGGCGGGCCGTCGCCGGCGAGCCGGGCCACGACGCCCCGCGAATCGGGCCCGCGGTCGATGTAGTCGCCGAGATAGACCAGCACGCGCCGCCGCGCCCGCCGGGCGCCCGCGTCCCGGACGATGGCGCCGTGCAGCCGCTCCAGCAGGTCGGCGCGCCCGTGCACGTCGCCGACGGCATAAAGGACCGTGTCGGCGGGCGGGCGGTGGCGGCCGGGGATCGCCCGCGACGACATCGGCGTCATCGCGCCCGGCGCCGGGTGGGCGCCGGAAAGGCCCGCGAATATCGGGCAAAACGCACGAGGTTCATCCGAATGCCCTTCTCTCCCCCGGGTATTATCCTTCCATTTATCTTATGTTATTAGGCTCGGACGGACACTGGCGCATTTGAGCGCTGGCGATCGATCGGCGGACGCGGACGGAGCTATGGCGGAACGGGGATCGAACCAGGCGGCGGGCGGGGACGAGGCGATGCTGATCGAGCGCCTGCGCAAGATCGCCGACGACCCCAGGGACCATTTCGCCGCGCATCTGCACCTGTCGCGCCTGCGCGCCGGCAACCGCCAGCCGCGCTTCCTCGAGATCGCCAAGCGCGCCTTCGATCAGCTCACCATCAACACCCAATCGACCCTGTTCGCCCTCGGCAACTGCGATTTGGTGCTGGTCTGCAACAAGGTGCCGATCGACCAGACCGATGAGCCGATCGAGAAGGTGCGCGGCCTGTTCCGCGAAGACCCGCTGATGCAGTCGGGCGAGGGCGACATGGAGGACCGCTTCGTCTCCTGGTACGACCTCGCCAGCAAGGACGATTTCGACCGCTTCTACGCCACCGCCGAGCAGCTGCTCGCGGCCCAGGTCGCCGCGGCGCGCCGGGCGGAGGCCGTGCAGAGCGCCTCGGCCAAGGGCGCGCCGGTGACGTCGACGAACCTGGGCGAGATCGAACGCAAGCTCAAGGCCGTCCGCATCAGCGACCTGATCCGCGAACAGCCCGCGGTCCAGGTCGGCGCCGGCGGCAAGGCGAGCATGCTGTTCCGCGAAAACTACGTCGCCATGGCCGATCTTCGCGACCGCATCGCGCCCGGCGTCAATCTGTTTTCCAGCCCGTGGCTGTTCCAATACCTGACCGAGGTGATCGACCGCAAGCTGCTCGCGCTGCTCGCGCAGCGCGAACGGCTGACGGAACGGCACGCCATCAGCGTCAACATGAACGTCGCCACGGTGTTGGGGCGCGACTTCCAGGAATTCCATCAGAACGCCGGCAAGAACGCGAACCGCATCGTGATCGAAATGCAGATCATCGACATCTTCGCCGACATGAACGCGTTCGCCTTCGCGCGCGAAGGGCTGCAGAAGCGCGGCTACCGCGTGCTGGTGGACGGCATCACCCCGCTTGCCCTCTATTTCTTCGACCCGAGCCTCTTGAAGGCCGATTACTTCAAGATCACCTGGGGCCCCGAGTTCCAGAGCGACACCCAGGACAGCCGGATCGTGGCGGCGCGCGAAACCGTCGCCCGGGCCGGCAAGGACCAGGTCATTCTCGCCCGCGTCGACACCGAACAGGCGATCCGCTGGGGCCTCAACCTCGGCGTCACCCGCTTTCAGGGCCACTTCATCGACCGGCTCGCCATGGCGCTTGCGGCCAAGGCCGCCGCCGGCGCGGCGACGGGTTAGGACCGGGGGGAAGAAGGATCGCCGATGGCCAACGCCCCGCCCGCCGCCCGCCCCCAGGAAGCGCTGCTGCTCGAATACGTGCATCAGCTCGAAAAAATTCGCGACGGGCGCAAGATGCTGCACCTCCATCTCTCGCAGCTCAGGCCTTACAACCGCCGCGACACCCATCTGCGCACCGCCGCCGCCAACTTCGATCCGATCGTGCGCGCGGCCAACGGGCAGATTTTCCAGCTGCGCAACGGCGACATCTTCTTCTGCTACAAGAAGGACATCCAGGTTCAGGTCGACAACGTCGTCCAGCGCCTGCGCTACCTGTTCGGCGAGGACCCGCTGGTGTCGGAGGAGGGCGCCGAAGGCAAGGAATTCGCCACCATTCTCGACGCCGCCACCCAGTACGACGACATTCTCTACGCCGCCCGCACCGCCAACGAGGCCGAATCGAAGCGCGGCGGCGAGGAGAAAACCCGCGAGGACGCCCGTTCCCGCCTCAAGGCCCGGCAGGAAAAGGGCGAGCCGCTGACCCCCGACGTGCTCGCGCGCATCGAAACGGCGCTGGTGCGCGCCGATCTCTCCAACCTGGTGCGGCGCCAGTACGCCTGCTCGATCGACGAAGACAATTCGACGACCCAGATCTTCAGCGAGCTGTTCATCTCGATCAAGGACCTGCGCGAGACGCTGCTGCCGGGCGTCAACCTCACCTCCAACCGCTGGCTGTTCCAGCACCTGACCGAAACCCTGGACAAGCGCATGCTCGCGCTCTTGTCCAAGACCGACCGCTTCACGGTCAGCGGCGACATCAGCTTCAATGTCAACGTCCGCACGCTGCTCGCGCCCGAATTCATGGCGTTCGACGACAACGTTTCGGCCGGCCGCCGCGGCAGCCTGATCATCGAGCTGCAGAAGGAGGATATTTTCTCCGACCTCGGCACCTACCTGTTCGCGCGCGAGTTCCTGCAGAACAAGGGCTACCGCGTCTGCCTCGACGGGCTCACCTTCCAGACCCTCGACATCATCGACCGCAAGCGCCTCGGCGCCGACATGGCCAAGCTGTTCTGGACGCCGGAAATGGCCGAAAAGCCCGAAGGGCGCGACAAGATCAAGCGCCTGCTCGACGGCGCCAGCAAGTCCCTGGTGCTGTGCCGTTGCGATTCGGCCGACGCGATCGAGTTCGGCCGCTCGGTCGGCATCGAACTCTACCAGGGCCGCTACATCGAAAACCTGATCGCCGAAGACAACCGCCGGCGCGACCTGCTCAAGATCAAGCGCCGGATCGAGCGCGAGGCGGAAGGCGCGGACGGCATCGAACTCGCCCCGCCGCCCGCCGCCAAGGGCAAGGGCCGGGAAAAATAGCCCGCCCGGTTCCGCCGATTTGATCCCGTATCCGGTTTTGCGCCCGCATGAACCCGCGTTCGATCATCGCCGTCGACAACGCCGTCAAGCGCTTCGATTTTGAGCGGCGCTCGGCGCGCGCAATAATCCCGCCGCCGGCCGTCGACCGCGTGTCGTTCCGGGTGGCCGAAGGCTCGGCGACCGCGCTCCTCGGCGGCAACGGCGCCGGCAAGTCGACCACCATCGCCATGCTGCTCGGCGTCTTGAAGCCGACCTCGGGATCGGTCACCGTGCTCGGCGTCGACATGGTGGCGGACCGCTATCGCGCCCTACCGTGGATCAACTTCTCGTCGCCCTACGTCGACATGCCGAAGAAGCTTTCGGTGCGGGAAAACCTGATCGTCTACGGACGCCTCTACGGCGTCGCCGGCGTCGCGGCGCGCGTCGCCGAATTGGCGCCGGTCCTGGGCCTGGAGGCGCTGCTCGATCGCGCCACCGGCACGCTTTCCGCCGGGGAAGCGACCCGGCTGTCGCTGGCGAAGGCGCTGCTCAACCGCCCGCGCCTCTTGCTGCTGGACGAACCGACCGCGTCGCTGGATCCCGACAGCGGCGACTGGGTGCGATCCTTGCTCGAAGCCTACCGGCGCGAGACCGGCGCCACGCTCCTGATCGCGTCCCACAACATGGCCGAGGTCGAACGGCTCTGCGATCGCGTGCTGATGATGCGCGCGGGAAAAATCGTCGACGACGGCGCGCCCGCCGAACTGATCCGCCGCTACGGCCGCGCCAACCTGGAAGAGGTGTTTCTCGCCATCGCCCGCGAAGGCGTCCGGCCTCCTACGGCTATGGAGGGCGCCGCGAGCGAATCCTCGCGGCAAACATTTAAAGGCGGCGAGGACGCCGCATGATGCCGTGCGTTCAAAAAATTTCCCTCTCCCCCCGCTCGCGGGGGGAGAGGGTCGGGGTGAGGGGGGAACGACCGCGCGGCGAGGGGGCCACCCTCACCCTCCCGCCTTCGCCCGGGCTTCGGCGGGCCCCTCCCTCTCCCGCGCGCGCGGGAGAGGGACAATCCGCGACGGAATCCGTGGCATGAGCGCGCGCGGTCCTGTTCCCGACGACTTCGCGCTCCCGCCGGTGGAGCGGTTTTCGTGGCGCCGGGTGGGCGCGCTCGCGCTGCGCCATATCTTTGTCTTCCGCCGCTCGTGGCCGCGGGTCATCGACCTTCTCTACTGGCCGGTGATGAACCTGCTGGTGTGGGGGTTCATCACCAATTTTTTCGTCGCCCATTCGTCCTGGATCGTGCAGGCGGCGGGGGTGTTCATCACCGGCGTCCTGCTGTGGGACGTGCTGTTCCGCACCAACCTCGGCGTCGGCCTGTCGTTCCTGGAGGAAATGTGGGCGCGCAACCTGGGCCAGCTGTTCGTGAGCCCTCTCCGGCCCACGGAAATGATGGCGGGCATCGTCCTGGTCGGCTCGGCCCGCGCGCTGATCGCCATCGTCCCGGCGGCGATTTTGGCGCTGCCGTTCTTCGGCTTCTGGGTGTTCTCGGTCGGACTGCCGCTCTACGCCTTCTTCGTCAACCTGCTGGTGATGGGCTGGTGGGTCGGCCTGTTCGTGTCGGCGGTCGTTTTGCGCTTCGGCCTCGGCGCGGAAAACATCTGCTGGGCGGTCTTGTTCCTGATCGCGCCGATCGCCTGCGTCTATTATCCGGTGGCGACGCTCCCCGCCTGGCTGCAGGGCGTCGCCTGGGCGCTGCCGACCGGCTATGTGTTCGAGGGCATGCGTTCGGTGCTGCTGGGCGAAGGCTTCCGCGTCGGGCTGATGGCGGGCGCGGTCCTGCTCAACGCCGTCTACGGGGTATTGTCGGCGCTGTTCTTTCTCAAGATGTTCGACGTGGCGCGCGTGCGCGGGCTGCTGCTGAGGCAGGGGGAGTAATCATGGATCTCCGCTGGTGGTGGGTGCGGCACGCGCCGGTGGTCGGCCATCGCGGCGAATTGAACGGCCAGAAGGACGTGCCGTGCGACACCTCGGATTCGCGCGCGTTCGCCGCGCTCGCCGCCGTCCTCCCCGCCGACGCGGTCTGGGTGACGAGCCATTTGTCCCGCGCCCGCGACACGGCGGCGGCCATCGTCGCCGCCGGCCGCATAGCGCCCGCGCTGATCATCGAAAGGGATTTTTCCGAACAGAGCTTCGGCGATTGGGCCGGCTACACCTGGGAGGAAATCGCCCTGCGCGATCCGGCCGAAAGCAGACGTTTCTGGACCGATCCGGTCGGCCTCGCGCCGCCCGGCGGCGAAAGCTTCGCCGCCCTGACGGCGCGGGTGGCGGCGGCGATCGAACGCTTCTCCGACGGGCGCGCGGGCGACGTTATCGCCGTCGCGCACGGGGGCGTGATCCGCGCGGCAGTCGCGCTCGCCCTCGGCCTCGATCCGAAACAGGCGATGGCGGTCGCGGTCGACAACCTTTCGCTCACGCGGCTCGACCGCATCGCCGGCGGCACGCTTCGCGGCAAGGGCGGCGCCTGGCGGGTGGTGGCGGTCAACCGCCCGCCCTATTGAGGGAACGTTGCTTCACTTCCCGTCCACGGCGACATCGACCATCAACGTGTTGCCGATTTCGTAGAGCGCGTCGCTCACCTCGCGCGCGTCGGCGCCGTCGGGAATGCGCACCCGTGCTTTGGCGTAGAACAGGTTGCCGCCGCCCATGGGCGCGGGCCGGATGTCGGTTTCCATTTCCTCGACGCTGGCGCCGCGCGTGGCCAGCACGTGGGTGATGTCGCGCACGATGCCGGGATGGTCGGGCCCGACGATGTCGAGCTGGACGGTGCGGCCGGGCGGGCCCGCGTCCGCGTCCGTTTCCTCGAAGATGAGATGAAAGCCCTCGGCGGCGAGCGCCTGCAATTCGGCCTCCAGGCGCGCGAGCTCCGCCTTCGGCGCTTCGACCCGGGCGACGCCGACGAAGCGGTCGGCCAAGTGCGCCATCCGGCTTTCCAGCCAGTTGCCGCCGCGCGCGGCGACGGTTTCGGCAAGGCGCTCGACCAGGCCGGTGCGGTCCTTGGCGATGAAGGTGAGGATCACGGTTTGGGTCACGGAAGCGATTATAGCGATGCGGAAGGGGCGTGTCCCGCGCGGGACTCGCGCGGCGCCTTTCCGCCGCCATATTTCGCGCGTATATCCCGGGCGACATGACCGCGCCTCGGTTCCGTTGGGCTCTCGTGTTTGCGTCCGTTGTCGTTCTCGCGGGCGCGGGTTCGGCGTGGGCGCAAGGCCCCGCCGCCCAAGAGGGCGGCATCGAAATAATGCGCGGGCTCTCGCCCGCGACGCGCATCACCGAAGAACCCGTCGTCTCGCAACCGCCGCCCTTTTCGGCCACGGGCAAGACCGTGGTGGTGCCGAGAACACGGATCGAAATCGACGAAGGGGGCAAGCGCCTCAAGCCCGACGCGGGGCCGAAGGCGGCGACGCCGGAGGCCGAACTGGACCCCGGCTGCCGCGGCTCGAAAATCCTCTGCGGCGATCCGCTGAGGAGGAAAAAGAAGAAGGAGTAAGAAAGCCCGCTCCCGAACTCCGGTCGGTTGGCACCTGATACGTTATGGGTTACGCACCGCCAGTCGGTCGATCATCATTACGAGAAGTGCCATGCTGATGAAAAATCCCCCGCATCCGGGCCTGTCCGTGCGCCACGATTGCCTGGAGCCCCTCGGCCTCACGGTCACGGCGGCGGCCAAGGGTCTCGGCGTCACGCGCAAGGCGCTCTCCGAGTTGATCAACGGTCGCGCCGGCATCTCCCCGGAAATGGCGATCCGTCTCGACAAGGCGTTCGGCGGCGGCGCGGCGACCTGGGTCCGCCTGCAGGCCGCCTACGATCTCGCGCGCGCCATGAAGCGCGCCCATCGGATCAAAGTGGCCCGCATCAAGGTCGCCCGCATCAAGCGGAACCATCTCGCCCGCGCCGCCTGACTTCCTCCGTCCTCGCGCCCGCCCTTGACGTCCCTTCCCGGTTCTGGTATATTTTCCTATTATCGGGATTCGCTTTGGCCCCCGGGGTGCGAAGCCGGAAAGCGCCGCGAATCAAGGAGTTGTACCGGAAAATGACGATGCGTGCCTACAAATGCCTACAGGTTTCGGGTGGTTTCGTGGCCGATCAAGGGCTTAGGGCCGTTTTGCCCGCGCCAGTCGCGGTTTGGCGTGCGCCAATCGTGGTTTGGCCCGCGCCAACCTCGTCCCGATCCCCGTCACAGCTGCGCCGCGCGCCTCTCTGCTATAAGCGAAGCCCGAACGCGTGAAATCCGCCCCGCCCGAGGAACCCCGCCATGACCTTCGCTCCCCGCTTTCCCGTCACCCGCCCCATTGACCGAAGGCGCGCCGCCAAGTTGATCGCCGCGCCCTTCGCCCTCGGCGCCGCTTCGGCATTTCTCGCCGCCTGCGCCGAGGTGCGCGAGAAGCCCGATCAATACGCCGTCACCCTGGTCACCCGCGCCGCCGACACGGTCGAGCGCATGAAGCTCGATCCCAACTTGAAGGTGCTGATGACCCACGTCGGCACCGCGCGCGCGGTGGTGGTGTTGCCGCACGTCTACAAGGCGGGCTTCATCGGCGCGGCCGAGGGCGGCTCGGGCGTGCTGCTCGCGCGCCAGGGCGGCGGCTGGAGCGGCCCCGCGTTCTACACCCTCGCCGCCGGCTCGGTCGGATTCCAGATCGGCATCCAGGACGTGGAAATGGTGCTGATCGTGCGCTCGGAAAAGGCGCTCAACGCCATCCTCAACCATCAGGCCAAGCTCGGCGCCGACGGCGGCATCACCGTCGGCGTGTTCGGCGCGGGCGTCGAGGGCGCGACCACCACCAACGTCGGCGCCGACGTGCTGGTGATCGCCCGCTCGCGGCTCGGGCTCTACGGCGGCGTCAGCCTCGAAGGCTCCGGCCTGGTGCGTCGCAACGACCTGATGGAGGCGGTGCACGGCGCCGGCGTCACGGCGCAGGCCGTGGTCCAGGGCGGCGGCAACCGTTTCCAGCCCGCCGACCGTTTGCGCCAAATGCTCGGCGACTGACGTCCGAGGTTCAGCGGGCGAGCGCGAGCAATCCGACGAACGCCGCATCGAGGGCGCACGCGGCGACGTAGAGTTTCACGCCCCGGCGCACGTCGCGCGCCGTCATGGGCGCCGTGTCGCGTTCGATCCCGAGCGCGCCGGCCATGGCCGCCACCGGCCAGCCGAGATTGGGCAGGCGATAGTGGGGCGCGTGGCGCAGCATGGATTTCAGCGCGCCCGAAAACGACGCCCTGGCGCCGCGCGCCAGCGGCGCCGCGAGCACGAGAAAGAGCCCGGCGAACCGGGCCGGAACGAAATTGATCGCGGCGTCGGCCATGCGGGCGGCGCGGCCGAAGGCGCGGTGACGCGGCGTCGGATGCCCGATGCGTTCGGCCAGCACGGCGACCGCGCGCACGGCGGCGAGACCGGCGAGGCCGAACAGGACGTAGCCCGCGACCGGCGCGGCCACGTCGACGGCGAACGACCGCGCGAGGCGTTCGAGCGCGGCGCGGGCGACGCCGGAAAAATCGAGGGCGGCGGCGTTGGGCTCGCCCATGCGTTCCAGCGCCCGCCGCGCCGCCTCGAGGTGGTCGTCGAGGGCGCTGGCGACCTCGCGGGCGCGCTCGTAGGCTTGCCGCTGGCCGAGCAGCGCGACCACCAGCGGGAACTCGACGATCCAGCCGAACGGGTGGTTGCGCGCGAGCCAGCCGACCGCGAGGCCGAGAGCGACGGCGAGGCCGACGACGGCGATCAGCGCGAACACGCCGCGCCACGCGCGGGTGCTTTCGCTCCGCTGTTCGCGGTTGAGCTTGCGATCGAGCCACGCGGCCCCGCCCTCGGCGAGATCGCGCGGATGGCGCAAGAGTCGGAACAAGATCGGGAAGCCGCCGAAGATCGCTTCCGCGAGCAGCGCCATGACCAGCAGGATCAGCGGGTCGACCCCGTGCGGCCCGCCCGGCGCGAAGGGAAGGGAGGAGAGCATGCGTACCCATCCTGGGAGGAACGAAAAGCCCCGTCAACGCGCGTCCCGTGCGGCCGTTGACAGGGTGCCGGGGTTCCGGCCATGTTCGGGTCCCCGCGACAGCCGAGAATTCCTGAAAAACATGTCCACGTCCGATCTCGCCCGCGTCATCGACGCCGCCTGGGAAACCCGCGACCGGATCGATTCCGGGACCAAGGGCGAGGTGCGCGACGCGGTGGAGGCGGCGTTGGCGCTGCTCGATTCCGGCGCCCTGCGCGTCGCCGAAAAGTCTAATAACGAATGGAAAGTGCACCAATGGCTGAAGAAAGCGGTGCTGCTCTCGTTCCGTTTGACCGATTCAACGCCGATCGCGGGCGGGCCCGGGGGGGGCGCGTGGTACGACAAGGTCGCCTCCAAGTTCGCGGGCTGGAGCGACGCCGACTTCCGCAAGGCGGGCTTTCGCGCGGTGCCCAACTGCGTGGTGCGCCGCTCCGCCTACATCGCGCCCGGCGTTGTCCTGATGCCGTCCTTCGTCAACGTCGGCGCCTACGTGGATCGGGGCACCATGATCGACACCTGGGCGACGGTCGGCAGCTGCGCGCAGATCGGAAAAAATTGTCACATCTCCGGCGGCGCCGGCATCGGCGGCGTGCTGGAGCCGGTGCAGGCGGGCCCGGTGATCATCGAGGACAACTGCTTCGTCGGCGCGCGCGCCGAGGTCGCCGAAGGGGTCGTGGTCGGCGAGGGTTCGGTCCTTTCCATGGGCGTCTATCTCGGCGCCTCGACCAAGATCGTCGATCGCGCCACCGGCGAAACGCACATGGGCCGCGTGCCGCCCTATTCGGTTGTGGTGTCGGGCACCATGCCGGGCAAGCCCTTGCCCGACGGCGCGCCCGGGCCCGGGCTCTATTGCGCGGTGATCGTGAAACGGGTCGACGAAAAAACCCGCGCCAAGACGTCCATCAACGAATTGCTGAGGGATTAATCATGCCCGCGTCTTCTTCAGGCCTCGGCGCGGCCGGCCCCTCCGGGGCCAATCCCGCGTCCCTCGAACTCGCGCGCGCCCTGATCCGCCGGCCGAGCGTGACGCCGAAGGACGAAGGCGTGCTCGCGGTGCTCGAAGGCGCATTGAAGCCGCTCGGATTTTCCTGCCGGCGGATGCCGTACTCGGAGCCGGGCACGCCCGACGTCGACAACCTCTATGCCCGCCTGGGTTCGCGCGCGCCGCATTTCTGTTTCGCCGGCCACACCGACGTGGTCCCGGTCGGCGACGCCAAGGGCTGGTCGGTCGATCCGTTCGGCGCCGTGGTCAAGGACGGGCGCCTTTACGGCCGGGGCGCCTCCGACATGAAGGGCGCCATCGCCGCCTTCGTCGCCGCGACCGCGCGCCTGCTCGCCGAAAGTGGCGGTGCGTTTCCCGGCTCCGTCAGCCTGATGATCACCGGCGACGAGGAAGGACCTTCCATCAACGGCACCGCCAAGATGCTGAAGACGCTCGCGGGCGAGGGCGAAAAAATCGACGCCTGCCTGGTGGGCGAGCCGACCAGCCCCAAGACCTTCGGCGAAATGGCCAAGATCGGCCGTCGCGGCAGCCTCAATGCCTCGCTCGCCGTGCACGGCATTCAGGGCCATTCGGCCTATCCGGAAGCGACCGACAACCCGATCCCGCGGCTCCTGAAAATGCTGGCGGCGATTACCGACGTGCCGCTCGATCCCGGCTCGACGCATTTCCAGCCCTCGACCGTCGCCGTCACTTCCATCGACGTCGGCAATCCGGCGACCAACGTGACGCCGGCCAAGGCCGAGGCCCGGTTCAACATTCGCTTCAACGACCGCCATTCGGGCGAATCGCTCAAAAAACTTCTGCGCGAACGCTGCGAAAAAATCGGCGGCAAGTTCGAGTTGGCGATGCACGTGACCGGCGAGCCGTTCGTGGTGCCGCCCGGACGCTTGAGCGAGCTGGTGACGGCGGCGGTGCGCGAGGTGACCGGGTTGACGCCCGAACTCAGCACCCACGGCGGCACTTCGGACGCGCGCTTCATCCGCCACTATTGCCCGGTGATCGAATTCGGCGGCGTCAACGCCACCTCGCACAAGGTGGACGAATGGATGGCGCTCGAGGACTTGAAGCGCCTCGAGGAAATCTATTACCGGATCCTGAAGCGCTATTTCGCCGCGTCTTGATCCATGCGGGCGTAAGGCTTGCGTTCGCGCGGCGAGCGAACTAGTATGACATTGTCATATTCCGTCGTTCGACCGGAGAAAGCGCGACCCATGCCCCGCACCAGCCGTCCCGTCACCGTCACCCTGGGCGCCCTTCGCAAGCGGGTCGAGGCGCGGGTCAAGTCCGGCGCCTACGCCTCGGCGAGCGAGGTCGTGCGCGCGGCGGTGCGCGCGCTCGACCGCGAGGAAGCGGTTCTCGACGCTTGGCTGCGCCGGCGCGTGGACGAGGCCTTCGCCGATCCCCGGCCGAACGTGCCGGCGGCCAAGGTGTTCGCGCGGCTCCGCGCCCACCACGCGCGCCGCGCGAAGTGAAGAACTATCAGGTCGTCTTCCGGCCGCGCGCCGAAGCCGACCTGCTCGCGCTCTATCGCCATATCGCCGGAAACTCGGGGCGCGTCGTCGCCGGAGCCTACATCGACCGGATCGAGGCGGCCTGCTTGGCGCTCGAAATCTTTCCCGAACGCGGCGCGCGGCGGGACGACATTCGCCAAGGGCTGCGGACGGTGGGTTTCGAGCGGCGGGCGACCATCGTGTTCCAGGTGCTGAAAACCGAAGTGGTCGTCGTTCGGATTCTGTTCGGTGGGCGGGACTTCGCGCGGGCCATGCGCGGAACGAACGACGATTGAAACGCCCGTGCGCTAATACGTCACTTCCACCAGATACAACCCCTCCGGCGGCGCAGTCGGGCCGCCCTGGGTGCGGTCGCGGGCCTCGAGCGCGGCCCGCACGTCGGCGACAGTCCACTTGCCTTCGCCCACCAGGCGCAACGTGCCCACCATGTTGCGCACCTGGTGATGGAGAAACGAGCGCGCGCGGGCGGACACGGTAATGTCCTCGCCCTCGCGCGCGACGTCGAGAACGTCGAGGGTCTTCACCGGCGATTTCGCCTGGCAGAGCGACGCGCGGAAGGTGGTGAAGTCGTGCCGCCCGACCAGCATCTTCGCCGCCGCGTTCATGGCCTCGGCGTCGAGCGGCGCCGGCACCCACCACTTGCGTCCGAAATCGAGCGCGAGCCGCGCGCGCCGGTTGGCGATGCGATAGACGTAGGCGCGCGACGTCGCCGAAAAGCGGGCGTGGAAATCGGGCGCGGCCAAGGCGGCTTCGCGCACCGCGACCGGGTTCGGCTTCATGTGGAAGTTGAGGGCGTCGCGCACCGTATCCGGCGGAAACTCGCGGCCCAGGTCGAAGTGCACCACCTGGCCCAAGGCATGCACGCCCGCGTCGGTGCGCCCGGCCGCGACCGTTTCGGCCTTCTCGCCGCTCAAGGCGAAGATGGCGTCTTCGAGCACTTCCTGCACCGAAAGCCCGTTGTCCTGGCGTTGCCAGCCGACGAACGGCCCGCCGTCGTATTCGAGCAGCAGGCGATAGCGCGGCATCAGGAAAGCACCGTGCCGGGGGGAAGCGGAAAGCCGCGCAAAAATTCTCCTGCCGTCATGGCCGCGCGGCCCGCGCGCTGGAGCGTGACCAGCCGCAACGCGCCCGCGCCGCAGGCAATAGTCGGTGCATTGTCGAGCACCGTTCCCGGCGCGCCGTGTCCTTCTACCACTTCCACCGCCAGCACCTTGATCCGCTCGCCGTCTTTTTCGAACCAGGTGCCGGGCCAGGGATCGAAGGCGCGCACCGCGCGCGCGAGTTCGCTCGCCGGCTTGCGCCAATCGAGGCGGCCTTCGTCGCGGGAAAGCTTGGCGGCGTAGGTGACGCCGTCCTTCGGTTGCGGCGTCGCCGCGAGCGTTCCCGCCGCCACGCCTTCGAGCGCGCGTACGATCAGCCGGGCGCCGAGATCGCCGAGGGCGTCGTGCAGCTCGCCCGCCGTCGTCGTCGGGCCGATCGGGATTTTTTCCATGAGCAGGATGGCGCCGGTATCGAGTCCCTCGTCCATCTGCATGATGGTGACGCCGGTTTCCGCGTCGCCCGCGAGGATCGCGCGCTGGATCGGCGCCGCTCCGCGCCAGCGCGGGAGAGCCGAGGCGTGGATGTTGAGACAGCCCAAGCGCGGCGCCTCCAGGACCGGGCGCGGCAGGATCAGCCCGTAGGCGGCGACCACCGCCGCGTCGGCCTTCAGGCGCGCGAAGGATTCCTGTTCGGCGCCGTCGCGCAAGGATTTCGGCGTGCGCACGGGAATTCCGAGATCGCGCGCGGCGGCGTGGATCGGGCAGGGGTGTTCGTGTTGCCCGCGTCCGGCGGGCTTGGGCGGCTGGGCGTAAACCGCCGTGATCCGATGCCCGGCATTAAGCAGCGCCTTCAGCGCCGACCGGCCGAATTCGGCGCTGCCCATGAAGACGAGGTCGAGGGCGCGGGCCATCGCGCCGTCAGACCGCCTCGGCTTCGGCGAGACGCTTGGCCTTGGCCAGCTTGCGAAGAATGATATCGCGCTTCACCGCCGACACGCGATCGACCAGCAGCACGCCGTCGAGGTGATCCATTTCGTGCTGGATGCAGACCGCGAGCAATCCGTCCGCCTCCATTTCGCGGATTTCGTTTTCGTGGTCGAGGTAGCGGACGCGAATCTTGCCCGGGCGGCGGATTTCGGCGAACTGCTCGGGAAACGACAGGCACCCTTCGTCGCGCGCGACCTCGTCGTCGGAGGCCCAGACGATCTCCGGGTTGGCCATGCGCAGGCGCATGGGCGGCTCGTCGTTATCGAGCGCTCCGCGCGCGCGATCCCGCGGTTTCGCGATATCGACCACGATCACGCGCTTCAGGACGCCGACCTGGGGCGCGGCCAAACCGATGCCGTTGGCGCCGTGCATGGTTTCCAGCATGTCGTCCATCAGGCGGCGGATGTCGGCGTCGACCTTGGCGACCGGCTCGGCCTTGGCCTTGAGCCGGGGGTCGGGAGCGATGATGATGGGAAGCCGGGCCATGGCCCCGACATAGAGCGCGCATCGACCCCCGTCAAGCCGGGGCGGGCGCGGGCCAAGGGGGATAAACCGTTGAATTGGTTGGCGTTGCAAAGCCTGGGCGGAATCGCCGCGTTGGTCGCGATCGCGTTTGCGTTGTCGGAAAACAAGCGCGCGGTTTCGGGCCGGCTGGTCGCCGGCGGGCTCCTGCTGCAATTCGCGCTGGCGCTGCTGCTGCTCAAGGTGCCCTTGGTCAAGGACGCGCTGCTGCTGCTCAACGACGCGCTGCTCGCGCTCCAGCGCGCGACCCAGGCGGGCACAAGCTTCGTGTTCGGCTACCTGGGCGGCGGGCCGCTGCCGTTCGCGGAAACCTACGCCGGCGCCAGCTTCGTGCTCGCGTTCCAGGCGCTGCCCTTGGTCCTGGTGATGAGCGCGCTCTCGGCGCTGCTGTTCCACTGGCGGGTGCTGCCGGCGATCGTCAAGGCGTTCGCGTGGGTGCTGCGCCGCGCCATGGGCGTCGGCGGGGCCGAGGGCCTGTCGGCCGCCGCCAACGTGTTCGTCGGCATGGTCGAGGCGCCGCTCCTGATCCGGCCCTATCTCGAACGGCTGTCGCGCGCGGAACTTTTTTCGGTGATGAGTTGCGGCATGGCGACCATCGCCGGAACGGTGATGGCGCTCTATGCGTCGTTCCTGGCGACCGCCGTGCCGGACGCGCTCGGGCACATCCTGGTCGCCTCGCTGCTCGCGGCGCCGGCGGCGATCGTGATCGCGCGCGTCATGGTGCCGGCGGACGCGGCGGCGCGGCCGGGCGCGGCCGAGGAAACATTGCCGCCCTCGGACCATCAAGGCGCGTGGGAGGCGATCACGCGCGGCACCCTCGACGGCGCGCAACTCCTGATCAACATCGTCGCCATGCTGATCGTGCTGGTGGCCCTCGTCGGCTTGGTCAACCAGGCGCTCGGCCTATTGCCCGACGTGGGCGGGGCCAAGGTCACCCTCGAACGTCTATTCGGACTCGCGCTGGCGCCGCTCGCGCTCGCGGTCGGCGTGCCGTGGGACGAGGCGCTCGCCGCCGGGCGGCTGTTCGGGATCAAGACCGTGCTCAACGAACTGCTCGCCTATCTCGAACTCGCCAAATACACCGACGCCGATCTCAGCCCGCGCTCGCGCCTGATCATGACCTATGCGCTCTGCGGCTTCGCCAATTTCGGCAGCCTCGGCATCATGATCGGCGGGCTCGCCACCATCGCGCCCGCACGGCGGGCCGAGATCGTGGCGCTCGGGCCCAAGACCATCGTCTCCGGCACGCTCGCCACCGCGCTTGCCGGGGCGATGGCCGGACTTTCGTGGTAGGCTCGCGCGATGGAACTCGTCGCCGTCGCCGCCGTCATCGTCGCGCTCGCGGCGCTTGTGCTCGCCTTCGTCGCGCTTAGGCGGGGCGCGTCGGCGGAGCCGTTCGACGGCGTGATGCGCGAGTTCGCCGCTTTGAAGGGCGAAATCACGGCGGCCTTCGGCCATACCCACCAGCGGCTGCAATCGATCACCGACAAGGTGGCGGTGATCGATTCGGCGCGCGCCAACATCGAGAAGCTCGCCGAGCAGGTGGTCGACCTCAACCGCGTGTTCGGCGACAAGCAGGCGCGCGGCGCCTTCGGCCAGCGCCAGATGGAGGATTTGGTCCGCGACGTGCTGGCGGAAGGCATGTTCGAAATGCAGGCGACGCTCGCCAACGGCAAGCGCGTCGATTGCCTGGTCAAATTGCCGAAACCGCCGGGACCGATCGGGGTCGACGCCAAGTTCCCGTTGGAATCGTTCCGCGCGGTGCAGGCGGCCGCCGACGACGCGGCGCGCATCCGGGCGCGAAAGCAGCTCGGCCAGGACGTGGTCAAGCACGTCAAGGACATCGCCGAGAAATACATCGTGCGCGGCGAAACCGCCGACTGGGCGCTGATGTTCGTGCCCTCGGAAGCGGTCTACGCCGAAATCCACGCCCATCTTTCCGACGCGGTCGAGGAGGCGCACCGGTTGCGCGTCGGGATCGTCTCGCCGACCACGCTGATGGCGGCGCTGACCACGGTGCGCGCCGTCGTGCAGGACGCGGCGATGGTCGAGCGCGCCGAGGAAATCCGCACCGAGGTGCAGCGGCTCAAGGACGACGCCGACCGCCTGGTACAGCGCGCGGGCGAACTGGAAACCGGATTCGGCCGGGTGGTCGACACGCTGCGCCAGGTGCGGATTTCGGCCGACAAGCTCGCCGGCCGCATCGCCCGCGTCGCCGAGGCGGACGTGCCGGAGAAGAAATAGAGTCCTACAGCGCCCGGCGCGCCTTGAGCGCGTCGCGCCGCCCTCAAGAATCGCCGCTTTCGCCCGTTGCGACGCGCGAATGCGCGCCTATCGGCGCGACGCGGCGGGGCAAATCCATCGCTTCGTGCAGGACGCGCAAGACCTGCACGAATTTTCCGCCGCGCCCCGGTTCGATCCGGAACACGATCAAGTGCCGGGCCTTGCGCCCGGCGCGCGCGGCATGGAGCGTGAAAATTCCCTTGGCCAGTTCGTCGCGCGGCCTGGCGCCCGGCGCGCGCGGGCCGTCCCGCAACGCCTCCAGCGCGGCCAGCAGCGTTTCGGCGTAGACGGTCGCCTGGCGCTCGCCGAAGCGTTCGGCGGTTTCCCGCAAAATCCGGTTGAAGTCGGTTTCGGCGGCGGCCGTCAGGCGCACCCGCCAGGAACCGCGCGCGGGCCTCAATCCGGCTCCGTTCGCGCGCGGCCTTGTTTGATCGCCGCCCTCGCCGACGTTTTCAGGTACCGGCGCAGCGCGCCCGGGCTCGCGAAGCTCCGGTACCGTCCGGCCTCGATGTCGTCGATGCCGACCTGGACGGCGGCGCGCAAGGCGGCGCGGCGCGCTTTTTCCTCCGCGTCCCGGGATTCGATCAGCCGCAAGCCCTCGCGCAGAACCTCGCTCGCGTTCTGGTAGCGGCCGGACGACACCAGCCGTTCGATCTGGCGGGTTTGGCGTTCGGTCAGGACGACGTTGCGGGTCGGCATTGGCGTTTTCCGAAGTGCGCGGCGGGCTATGGCATATTATGCCAACGGGGCGGCGGCGGCAAGCCGGCGCCCGCTACAACACGCGGCGCGCCTTGAGCGCGGCCGACAGCGTGCCGTCGTCGAGGTAATCGAGTTCGCCGCCGACCGGAATCCCCTGGGCGAGGCCCGAAACCTTGGCCCCGGTGCCGGCCAGCCGTTCGGCGATGTAGTGCGCCGTGGTCTGGCCCTCGACAGTGGCGTTGGTGGCGAGGATCACCTCGCCGATCCGCTCGGCGGCGACGCGCTCGACCAGCTTCGGGATGCGCAATTCCTCGGGGCCGACGCCGTCGAGCGCCGAGAGCGCGCCCCCCAGCACGTGATAGCGCCCGCGAAAGGCGCCCGCGCGCTCCATCGCCCACAAATCGGCCACGTCTTCCACCACGCACAGCACCGAGAGATCGCGCTTGGCGTCGGCGCAGATGCCGCACGGATCGGCGGTGTCGAGGTTGCCGCAGGCGGAACACGTGCGGACGTTGGCGGCGGCCTCGGTCAGCGCCTGGACCAGCGGCGTCAGCGTCGCGTCCTTGCGTTTCAAAAGGTGCAGCGCGACGCGCCGGGCCGAGCGGGGCCCGAGGCTCGGCAGGCGCGCGAGCATCTGGATCAGGCGTTCGATGTCGAGCATGAGACGTTGGGCATAAGGCCGGCGACTAGAACGGCAATTGGAATCCGGGCGGCAGCGGCAGCCCGCCGGTGAGTTCGGAAAGGCGCGCCTTCGCCTCGGCGTCGGCCTTGGCGCGGGCGTCGTTGACGGCGACCCGCACCAAATCCTCCAGCAGGCCGGCGTCGCCCTGGACGAGCAGCTCGGGGGCGATCCGCACCCGGCGCACCTCGCCCTTGCCGGTGGCGACCACCTCGACCTTGCCATTGCCCGCGCCGCCGGTGACTTCGAGGGTCGCGAGCTGATCCTGCATCGCCTGCATGCGCGCCTGCAGCTCGCCCGCCTGCTTCAGCATCTGGGCTAGGTTTTTCATCGTTCGGACCTCGTTTCGGATACGCAACCAAATCGGCGCCGTGGGCTTCGCATCGGGTTAGACCATACGATCCGGAATTTCTTCAAAAATCAAAAAGTTCTCTAACCACACATGGATGAGGGTTTTTCCATAATAGTACCGCATTTCGGCAAAACTATACAATTTGCGGGAGTTCGGGAAGCGACCGCCCCGGTCACGGAAGGAAGCAGTAGATGGCCAAGATTCATTGGACACAATCGCTGGAAACCGGGATTCCGTTCGTGGACGCGGATCATCGGATGTTGGTCGGGCTGCTCAATCAGGTCGAAGAGGGAATCAGTGCCGCCGAGGAGACCGCATTACTCGCCAGCGTGCTGAACGCGCTCAACGACTACACCGTCTATCATTTCGCCCGCGAGGAAGCGATGCTGCTGGCCTGCGGCTACGCCGGGTTCGAGGAACACCGCCGCATCCACGGCAATATCGCCGGGCGGGTGGCGGAAATCACCCGCAAGTTCCGCCAAGACTCCGCCAGCGTCGAGAAGAACGAAGTGCGCGACTTTTTGCATCGATGGCTGGTCGAGCACATCCGGACCGAGGATTTCGCCTATCTGGAACAATGCCGCACTATGACCGGGGCCGTCGCGAACGCCGAATCGATTCACTTCGCGGACAGCATCGGCGTGCGTAACCCCGATTTTGCCCGCATGCGCGTGCAGGTGGTCGAGGATAATCCCAGGTTCCGCAAGTTCCTCGTCAGCGTCCTCAAGGCTTTCGGCGTGAAGGATGTCAGCCTCGCGGCCAGCGGCGCGGAAGCCATCGACCGCTGGAACCAACGGCCGGGGAACCGGGTCATTTGCGATTGGGTGATGGACGGAATGCCCGCGCACGCGTTCGCCGCCGCGATCCGGGCGGTTTCGCCTCAAACGCGAATCGTCGCCCTCAGCGGCCTCGCCGCCGATCAAATCTGGAATCAGGCCGGTTCGGGAACGTTGGACGCGGTTCTGGAAAAACCGATTTCGCCCGCCGCCTTGGCGCACGCCCTGGTCGGGGCCTAGATCAGAATTCGCCGCTCGGCTCTTCGCTTGCTTCTCCGATTTCCGGCGCGTCCTCGCGCTTGGGCGGGCGCACGTCCTCGATCCGGGCGCCGGGGAATGCGGCCTGCACCGCCTTGACGAAGGGGTGCTCGGCGATCTCGGCGCGCAAGGAGGCGCGTGCGGCTTCCTTCTCTTCCGCCAGCGTGCGGCCGCCGGCGGCGGAGGACACGCCGATCAGCCAGGTGCGGCCGGTTTCGCGGTTGAGAAAGGCGCTGAGTTGGCGGGCGAGGTCGTCGGGGGCGTGTTCGCCGGGGCGGAATTCGATCCGGCCCGGCTCGAACCGGACCAAATGCACGTCGCGCTGCAAATGACCGGCGAGGCGGCCTTCTTTCCGCGCGGAGGCCAAGGCCGCCACCTGCTCGAAGGTCTCCAGCTTGGGCGACTCGAACGCAATCGGTGCGGCGGTTTCGGCGGCGACCGGCTGGTCGGTTTGCGGCGCGGCCATCGGTATGGTTTGCGCGAGCGCGGCGGACGTACGGGGCGCGGTCGAGGGACGCGCCGACGCCGACGCGGGCGGAGGCGGAACGGTCGTCCTGGGCGCCGACGGCGATATCGTCGCCGGACGCGCGGCGCCGCCCGCGTCGAGGGCGCGGATCGCTTCTTCCGGCGTCGGCAGCGCGCTCGCGTAAGCAAGTCTGACCAGCACCATCGCCGCCGCTTCCGCGCCGTTGGGGGCGCTTCGGGTTTCGGCGAGGCCCTTCAGCAGAACCTGCCACGCCCGCGCCAGCGCCGGGATCGAAAGCGCTTCGGCCATGGCGCGGCCGCGCTTTCGTTCCAATTCGGGCACGGCGAGATCGTCGGCGGCCTCGGGCGCGAGCTTGATCCGCGTCAGCCAATGGACCAAGCCGAGCGCGTCCTCGATCGCCTGCGCGGCGTCGGCCCCGGCGTCGTGCTGGGCGGCAAGAACGCCGAGCGCGCGCGCCGCGTCGCCCGCGAGCGCCGCCTCGACCAGATCGAAGGTGAGCGTGCGGTCGGCGAGCCCGAGCATGGCGCGCACGTCGGCTTCGCCGATTTCGTTTTGATCCTCGACGTGGGAGATGGCCTGGTCGAGCAGGCTCAAGCCGTCGCGCACGCTGCCGTCGGCGGCGCGCGCGATCAGGCCGAGGGCGGCGTCGGCGATTTTCGCGCCCTCGCGTTCGGCGATGGCGCGGAAGTGCGCGCGCAAAGCGTCCTCGTCGATGCGGCGCAAATCGAAGCGCTGGCAGCGCGACAGCACGGTGACCGGGATCTTGCGGATTTCGGTGGTGGCGAAGACGAATTTGACGTGCGGCGGCGGTTCCTCCAGCGTCTTCAGGAGCGCGTTGAAGGCGTTCTTCGACAGCATGTGCACTTCGTCGACGATGTAGATCTTGTAACGCGCCGAGGTCGGGCGGTAGCGCACGCCGTCGATCAGCTCGCGGATGTCGTCGACGCCGGTGCGGCTGGCGGCGTCCATCTCGATCACGTCGACGTGGCGGTCCTCGGCGATCGCGCGGCAATGCTCGCAGCGGCCGCAGGGCTCGGCGGTCGGCCCGCCCCGACCGTCGGGCCCGACGCAGTTGAGGGCGCGGGCGATGATGCGGGCGGTCGTGGTCTTGCCGACCCCGCGCACCCCGGTCAGCACGAAGGCGTGCGCGAGCCGGCCCGAGCGCAGGGCGTTGGTCAGCGTGCGCACCATCGCCTCCTGGCCGATCAGGTCGGCGAAGGTGGCGGGGCGGTACTTGCGGGCGAGCACCCGATAGGCGCCGGCGGCGTGCCCCGCTAGGGGCGCGTCGGTCCGGTCGGAGGCAACGGGATCGCGATCGGCCGGTTCGGTCATCGGCGCTCGTCCGGTTTCGGTGGCAATGATCAAGCCGCGAAGGTGGGAGGTTGAACGTCGACCCGGGCCGGAACTCGTTACGGCTGCTTCCTTCCGGACCTGACCGGGTTGGCGAGGGGCTCGTCCGGCGCCAACCTCCCGGCCCGACTATACCAAGCGAGGGACCGGAACGGAAAGCGCGCACTAACCGATGCGCGCGCGGACAGCGTGTGGATAAATAAGACGCGCGCGGAAAATTATTGGCCGAACAGGCCGACGCCGCCCGGACGCGGCGGAATATTGCCGGGCGTGTGTTCGGGCGCCAGCGGGCGCGGCCTGTCGATCGCGGGCGGCGGCAGCGTGAAGATCGGCGCGGCGGGTTCGGCGGCGGGCGGCGTCTCCGGCGCGGGCGGCGCGATCGGAAACGCGGAGGGCTCGACAGGCGTCGCGGGTGTTTGCGGCGCGGGCATGGGAACCGGCAGCGCCGACGGTTCCGTCGGCATCGCCGGAGTTTCGGGCGCGGGCGGAATGACGGGTGCAGTCACGGGCTCCGTCGTGGGCGGCGTTTCGGGCGCGGGCAGTGGCACGGGAAGGGTGACGGGCTCGGTCGGCACCGCGGGCGGCGCTTCGGGTGCCGGCATCGGAACCGGGAGCGCGGAAGGCTCCGTCGGCATCGCCGGCGTTTCGGGCGCGGGCGGAACCGCGGGCATCGCGGCGGGCTCGGCGGGCGAAGGCGCTTCCGGCGCCGGCGGAACGACCGGGACGCTCGCCGGCGCGTAGGGACCTACCGGGATGTCGTCGACGGGTTTGGTGATTCCGGGAATCGCAGGCGGCATCAGGGCGGCGAACATCGGCGGCGCCTCGATGTGGACGATGCCGTCCGGGATGCCCCCGAACATGAAGGGCAGGAAATCGTCGCGGTATTCGTAGCGCCCGTCGCGCGCGGCGATGAAGCGCACCTCGACCACCTCGCGCGGCGCGACCGAAATCCCGTACGGGCAAGATACCTCGGTCGCCGGTCCGCTCGAGCGCGTGATCGACTGGATGTGGACGGCGGCGAAGAATCCCGACGCCTGGAACCGGCGCGACGTGGAGTCGCGGTTTTCGAGCCGCATCACGTAGGGGCGATCCTGATACAGCCGGATCAGGGAAGGCTGAAACTCGCCGTGGCGGACGCGAACGTTGATCAGGCGCGCAGCGTTCCAGTCGACCGCGTCGAACGCGCCGGCCGGCACCGGCTCGCAGGCGTCGAACACGCTCGGCATGGATACCTGCGCGCACCCGGCGACGATCGTCGCCGCGAGAACCGCGCCGCATCCGAACCTTCGCTTGCGAGCCGCCATACCGTCGCCCCTTGCCCAGCGGCGCCGCGTGGCGCCCGGAGGACCAACTGCCTGATTAACCGCCGCTTGGTTAAAAAAGCCTCAAAATCGGCGAAAAACCGCCGATTGTCGGCGGCGGGCATGCATGCGATTTTGGCGGCCATGCCGGAGCGCGATCACCGCCCGCGAATCGCCTATTGCGCGTTTCCGCTCGACCGGGCGAGCCACCTGCGCCGCGACGCGGCGGCCCTGGCCGAAGCGGCGGCCGCGTCCTCGACCCGGGTCGTGCCGGTTTGGCGCAACCGCAACCTGATCACCGCGGACGGCGCGCCGGCGATGGTCGCGCTCGCCGGCGAGGCGGCGCGCCGCGCGTTGGCCGCCGGCCGGGAGCGGATTTTTCTCGGCGCCGACGCCCAAGGGGCGTGGTTCGCCACCGACGTGTCGGACATCGCCGAGGCCGATCTCGGCGGGTTCCTGAACGGTGCGTCGGACGGCGCCGCGTTCCGGGATCTGAGGTCCGCGGGCGCGCTGCTGGCGGGCGGCGAGGCCGCGCTGCTCGCCTGCGCGCGCGGCCTGGCGCATTGGCACGGCGCGAGCCGGTTCTGCGGCGCCTGCGGCGCGCCGACCGAATCGCGCGACGGCGGCCATGCCCGGCGCTGCGTCCGTCCCGATTGCGGCCGCGATCATTTCCCGCGCACCGATCCGGCGGTCATCATGCTGCTGACGCGACCGGCGCCGCGCCGCAAGCCGGGCGCGGCGCGCTGCCTGCTCGCCCGCCAGCACCACTGGCCCGAGGGCATGTATTCGGCGCTCGCCGGTTTCGTCGAGCCGGGCGAGGCGCTCGAAGCGGCGGTCGCGCGCGAGGCGATGGAGGAGGCGGGCGTGCGGCTCGCCGCCATATCCTACCGCGCGTCGCAGCCATGGCCGTTTCCCGCGTCCCTCATGCTCGGCTTCCGCGCCGCGGCGGCCGACGACGCCATTCGCCGCGACGGAAAGGAACTGGCCGACGCGCGCTGGTTCACGCGCGCCGAGTTGAAGGCGTTGCCGGAGGGCGACCTCAGGCTGTCGCGGCCCGATTCGATCGCGCGCTTCTTGATAGAAGAATGGCTGGCGGAAGAGGATTGACGCGCGCGTAAAGGACGCCCCCATGATCATCCGCATTTGGCACGGTTGGACGACGCCGGCAAACGCCGACGCCTACGAGAATTTGCTTAAAACGGAGATTTTTCCGGGCATCGCCGCCAAGGGCGTCGCCGGATACCGGGGCATCGACCTTCTACGGCGTCCGGTCGGCGACGAGGTGGAATTCGTCACCGTGATGCGGTTCGACGGGTGGGATGCGGTCAGGCGTTTCGCCGGCGAGGATCACGAAACGGCCTATGTCCCGGCCAAGGCGCGCGCGCTCCTGGCGCGATTCGACGAACGCTCGCGGCATTACGAGCTGCGCGCGAAGCTGAAGCATTGACGTCCCGCCTTACTTTCCGGCGGCGCGCTTTTCCATCTTGAGACGGTAGGCGTGCGCGGGATAGACGCCGAGCACCTTGACCTCGTGGGTGTAGAAGCCGAGCTCCTCGAACGCGAGCTTGACGTTGCGGTCCTCGGGGTGCCCCTCGATGTCGGCGTAGAACTGGGCGGCGACGAAATCGGGGCTGACGTAGCTTTCGAGCTTGGTCATGTTGACGCCGTTGGTGGCGAAGCCGGCCAGCGCCTTCAACAGCGCCGCCGGCACGTTGCGCACGCGGAACACGAAGCTGGTGATGACCGGGCCGGATCCGGGGCGCGGCATGCGCGGCTTCTTCGCCATGACGATGAAGCGGGTGGTGTTGTGTTCGGCGTCCTCGATATTGGCCTTGAGCGACTTGAGGCCGTAGATGCGCGCCGCGAGCTTGGACGCGATCGCTCCTTGCGTCGGATCGCCGAGCTTGGCGATGTGCGCCGCCGCGCCGGCGGTGTCCTCGGTGACGACCGGGTGCAGGCGCAGCCGGCGGATCAACTTGCGGCATTGATTGAGGGCGTGCACGTGGCTGTGGACGCGGACGATGTCGCCGAGGCGCGCGCCCTTGAGACCGAGCAGATGATGGTTCACCCGCTGGAAATGCTCGCCGACGATATAAAGCCCCGAATCGGGCAGCAGGTGATGGATGTCGGCGACGCGCCCGGCGACCGAATTTTCGATCGGGATCATGGCCAGCCGGGCGCGGCCCTTGGCCAGCGCCTCGAACGCGTCCTCGAAGGTTCGGCACGGCAGCGTCCGCATCGCCGGATAGGCTTCGCGGCAGGCGAGGTCGGAATAGGCCCCGGCCGCGCCCTGGAAGGCGATGGTCCCGCGTTCTTTCGCTTTCGTCATCGGCGGTTCGCTGGTTGACGCGCCTTAATAATTTCGCGCGCGCGCGCGAGGTCGGCGGGAGTATCGACACCGAGCGGAACGGTGTCAACGAGCCGCGCGGCGATGCGCATTCCGGCTTCGAGCGCGCGCAACTGCTCCAGCCGTTCGCGTTTTTCGAGCGGGCTTTCGGGCAGGCCGACGAACCGCTCCAACGCCTCCCGCCGGTAGGCGTAGAGGCCGATATGGTGATAAAGCGGCCCCGCGCCCGAGGGGATCGCGGCCCGGCTGAAATAGAGCGCGCGGGCGATGCGCGATCCGGGCGCGAAGCCGACCGCGGCCTTGACCACGTTGGGGTCGTCGCGTTCCTCGGGTTCCGCGATCTCGGCGACCAGGGTGGCGATGTCGACGGCCGCGTCGGCGAGCGGCTCCAGCGCCGCGCGCACCGCTTCCGCCTCGATGGTCGGCAGATCGCCCTGGACGTTGACCACCGCGTCGAAGCGCCTTTCGGGATCGAAGGCCGCGAGCGCCGCGTGGATGCGGTCCGAACCCGACGGCAGCTCGGGCGCGGTCAGCACCGCCTCGCCGCCCGCGCGGCGCACGGCGTCGGCGATTTCTTGTTCGGCGGCCGCGACGATCACCGGGCCGACGGCGGCCTCGCGGGCGCGCCGCCAGACGTGAACGATCATCGGCTCGCCCAGAAGATCGGCGAGCGGCTTTCCCGGAAAACGGGTCGAGGCCATGCGCGCCGGAATCACCGCGACCGGATTGCGGGGTTGGATGCGGGGCGGAACGGACATTTGCGCCACATTATCGCGCCGGGCGGCGGTTGAATACCTGTGTCGGGCCCGCTACATTCGCCCGACGCAAGGGACAGCAGACCATGATGTCATTTCTCGAAAAAGCGGGCGCCGGACTCCTGATCGCCGCGTGGCTGATCTGGGGCGGCCATATGCTGGCCGACGTGCTGGTCGCGCCGCGCACCGCCGGTTCCGAAAAGCTGCCGTTCGCCGAAACCAAGACCGCTGCCGCGCCCGCCGCCACCGCCGCGGCCGCCGCCCCGCCGCAGGATTTCAAGACCCTGCTCGCCGCCGCCACGCCCGACAATGGCGCCAAGGTGTTCCGCAAGTGCGTCGCCTGCCACGCCGCCGAAAAGGGCGCCAAGCACAAGGTCGGCCCGGCGCTGTGGGACGTGGTCGGAAGGAGCGCGGCCAAGGCGGACGGGTTCAACTATTCGCCCGCGCTCGGCAAAGTCGGCAAGGAATGGACCTACGAAAATCTGGACACGTTCCTCAAGAGCCCGAAGGACTACGCCCCCGGCAACAAGATGACCTTCGCCGGGCTGCCGGACGCCGCCGAGCGCGCCGCGGTGATCGCATTCCTGCGCTCGCTCAGCGACTCGCCGAAACCGCTGCCCTGACGTGACCGGAACTCCCGGCGTTCCCGACGCCCTCGTCGCGCTCGCGCTCCGGCTCGCGGACGCCGCGCGCGCGGCGGTCATGCCGTATTTCCGGACCCGCGCGCTGGCGATCGACGACAAGGCGGATTCCTCGCCGGTTACCGTCGCCGATCGCGAGTGCGAGTGGGCGTTGCGCGCGGTCGTCGCCGAGGAACAGCCCGGCCACGGCGTGGTCGGCGAGGAGATGGCCTCGACGCGCGCCGACGCCGAATGGGTCTGGGTGATCGATCCGATCGACGGCACCAAGTCGTTCGTCACGGGGAAGCCCTTGTTCGGCACGCTGATCGCGTTGCTGCGCCAAGGCCGCCCGATCCTCGGAATCATCGATCATCCGGCGATCGACGTGCGTTATCTCGGAATCGCGGGCCGGCCGACGACGCGCAACGGCGAAGTCGTGCGCGTGCGTTCGTGCGATGCACTGAAGGACGCCTGGCTCTACGCCACCACGCCGGAGATGTTCCGCCCGGGCGCGGAAGCCGACGCCTTCGCCCGTCTCAAGAAGAAGGTCAAGCATCCGGTCTTTGGGGCCGAGTGCCTCGCCTACGGCCTGCTCGCGGAAGGGTTCGTCGATCTGGTCTGCGAGGCGACCATGAAGCCGGTGGACTATCTTCCGCTGGTGGCGGTGGTGGAAGGCGCGGGTGGAATCATCACCGATTGGCGCGGCCGGCCGCTCGGCCTCGATTCGGAGGGCCAGGTTCTGGCGGCGGGCGATCGGCGACGGCACGCGGAGGCGATGGCGGCGCTCGCGGGAGCTTGATGGCGGCCCTCCCTTGATCGGCCGCGCCCGAGCCGCCACAATCGCCGAATTCACGGGGAAGGCGCGGGAATTTCTCGCGGATCGAAATCATGCGCGTCGCGTTCGCGGCTTTGGGCGTGCTGGCGGTTCTCGCGGCCGCGCCACCGGCCGTGGCCGAGACGAAAGTTCTCCGCGTCCACGGGATCGCCATGCACGGCGAGCCGAAATACGGTCCCGGTTTCACCCATTTCGATTACGCCAACCCGAACGCGCCCAAGGGCGGCGAGGCGCGGCTTTCCGCCATCGGCAGCTTCGACAATTTCAATCCCTATATCCTGAAGGGCAATCCGGTCGCCGGCATCGGCGCCCTGTTCGAGACGTTGCTGCTCGGGTCCGGCGACGAGGCGTTCAGCGAATACGGCCTGCTCGCCGAAACGATCGAGGTGCCCGAGGACCGCTCCTGGGTCGCCTTCGCGCTCCGGCCGAACGCGCGCTGGCACGACGGCAAGCCGGTGACGGTCGCCGACGTGATCTTTTCGCTCGAAACCCTGAAGACCAAGGGCCATCCCTTCTACCGCTCCTATTTCAAGGACGTGGCCAAGGCGGAGCAAACCGGCGAACGCACGGTGCGCTTTTCCTTCGCCGACGGCGTCAACCGAGAGCTGCCGCTGATCGTCGGCCAGCTTCCGATCCTGCCCAAGCATTGGTGGTCGACGCGCGAATTCGACAAGACGACGCTCGAGCCGCCGCTCGGCAGCGGTCCTTACCGCATCAAGTCGTTCGAAGCGGGGCGCTCCGTCACCTACGAGCGCGTGCGCGATTATTGGGGCCGCGACCTTCCGGTCCGGCGCGGCACCTTCAACGTCGACGAGCTTCGCTACGATTACTACCGCGACGGCACGGTGGCCCTCGAGGCGTTCAAGGCCGGCGAATACGATTTCCGCCAGGAAAACGTCGCCAAGGATTGGGCGACCGCCTACGACGCTCCCGCGGTGCGCGACGGGCTGATCAAGAAAGTGGAAATCCCGCACGAGCGCCCGACCGGCATGCAGGGATTTTCGTTTAACACCCGGCGCGAGATCTTCAGGGATAAGCGCGTGCGCCAGGCGCTGATCCTCGCCTTCGATTTCGAGTGGGCGAACAAGAACCTGTTTTACGACCAGTACGTCCGCACCCGCAGCTACTTCTCCAATTCGGAACTGGCGTCCTCGGGCCTGCCGACGGGCGAGGAACTGAAAATCCTCGAACAGTTCCGGGGACGCATCCCGGAAGACATATTCACCAAGGAATACGCCCCCCCGGTCGGCGGCAGCGACGAGGCGTTGCGCGCCAACCTGCGCGCCGCCCTCGATCTTTTGCGCGCCGCCGGGTGGACGGTCAAGGAACGCAAGCTGGTGCACGGCACCACCGGCAAGCCGTTCCAGTTCGAAATCCTGCTCGCCCAGGCGACCTGGGAGCGGATCGCGCTGCCGTTCGCGCGCAACCTGGAGCGGCTCGGCATCGAGGCGCGCGTGCGCACGGTCGAGCCGGCGCAGTACCGCAAACGACTCGACGATTTCGATTTCGACATGACCGTCGATTCGTTCGGCCAGTCGCTGTCGCCCGGCAACGAGCAGCGCGACTTCTGGGGTTCGGCCGCGGCCGATACGCCCGGCAGCCGCAACACCATCGGCATCAAGGATCCGGTGGTGGACGAGCTGATCGACCTGGTGATCGCCGCGCCCGACCGCGAAAGCCTGATCGCGCGCACCCGCGCGCTCGACCGCGTGCTGCAGGCCGGGCATTACCTGATCCCGCATTGGCACATCCGCACCTTCCGCGTCGCCTATTGGGACCGGTTCGGCCGCCCCGAAACGCCCGCCAAGTACACCCTCTGCGTCGAATGCTGGTGGGTGGACGCCGAAAAGGCCAAGGCGATCGACGCGCGGCGCGGGCGCAAGTAGACGGCAATGCTCGCCTACGTCCTCCGCCGGCTGCTGCTGATCGTCCCGACGTTGTTCGGGATCATGGTCATCAACTTCATTATCGTGCAGGCGGCGCCGGGCGGCCCGGTCGAGCAGATGATCGCCGAGCTGCAGGGCACCGCCGCCGACGTCACCGGCCGCTTCGCCGGCACCGGCGCGGGCGAGGCGGGCGAGCGCGCCGAGCAGCGTCCGGCCCAGACCGCGGGCGGCGACGTCGTTTCCAAATACCGCGGCGCGCGCGGCCTGGAACCCGAGCTGATCGAGCAGATCGAGAAGCTCTACGGCTTCGACAAGCCCGCCCACGAGCGGTTCCTGATCATGATGCGGAACTACCTCGTGTTCGACTTCGGCGACAGCTTCTTCCGCGACCGCAAGGTGGTCGATCTGGTGCTCGACAAGCTGCCGGTTTCCATTTCACTCGGTCTCTGGACCACGCTGCTGGTCTATCTCATCTCGATCCCGCTCGGCATCGCCAAGGCGGTGCGCGACGGGTCGCGCTTCGACGTGTGGACCAGCGCCGTGGTCATCGTCGGCTACGCCATTCCCGGCTTTTTGTTCGCGATCCTGCTGATCGTGCTGTTCGCGGGCGGAAGCTTCTGGAACGTCTTTCCCTTGCGCGGGCTGACTTCGCCCGACTGGGCGAATATGGATTGGCCGGCGCGGATCGCGGACTACTTCTGGCACATCGCGCTCCCGATCGCGGCGCTGGTGGTGGGCGGCTTCGCCGGTTTGACCATGTTGACCAAGAATTCGTTCTTGGAGGAGATCAACAAGCAGTACGTCACCACCGCGCGCGCCAAGGGCGCGACCGAACGCGGCATCCTCTACGGCCACATCTTCCGCAACGCCATGCTGATCGTGATCGCGGGCTTTCCCGGCGCCTTCATCGGCATTCTGTTCACCGGCGCGCTGCTGGTTGAGGTGATCTTCTCCCTCGACGGGCTCGGTCTGCTCGGGTTCGAGGCCGCGCTCAAGCGCGACTACCCGGTCATGTTCGGCTCGCTCTACTTCTTCACGCTGCTCGGGCTCCTGATGAACCTGGTCGGCGATCTCGCCTACCACGCGGTCGATCCGCGCATCGACTTCGAAGCGAGAGAGACATGACCGCCGCCGCATCGCGTCTGTTCGGAATCAAGCTCGCGCCGCCGACCGCGCGGCGGCTCGAAAACTTCCGCGCCAACCGCCGCGGCTTCTGGTCGCTGTGGATTTTTCTCGTCCTGTTCGCCGCCAGCCTGTTCGCCGAATTGATCGCCAACGACAAGCCGCTGCTGGTGCGCTACGAGGGCAAGTTCTTCGTCCCGGTGGTCTTTTCCTACGCCGAAACCGATTTCGGCGGCGATTTCCCGACCGAGGCCTATTACCGCGATCCCTTTCTCAAAAACAAGATCGAGGAGAAGGGATGGATGATCTGGCCGCCGGTCCGCTATTCGTACAACACCATCGACCGCAATTTGTCGGTGCCGGCGCCGGCGCCGCCGTCCCGCGAACACTGGCTCGGCACCGACGACCAGGCGCGCGACGTGGTGGCGCGCCTGATCTACGGCTTTCGCGTGTCGGTCCTGTTCGGATTGGCGCTGACCGGCTTGAGTTCCGTGGTCGGCATCGCCGCCGGGGCGGTGCAGGGTTATTTCGGCGGGCGCACCGACCTTTATTTCCAGCGTTTCATCGAGATCTGGGGCGGCTTGCCGACTCTTTATCTTCTCATCATCCTGGCGAGCGTGGTCGAGCCCAACTTCTGGTGGCTGCTGGGATTGATGCTGCTGTTCAGCTGGATGGCGCTGGTGGGCGTGGTGCGGGCCGAATTCCTGCGCGGGCGCAATTTCGATTACGTGCGCGCGGCCAGGGCGCTCGGCGTTTCCGACGCCACCATCATGTTTCGCCACATTCTGCCCAACGCCATGGTCGCGACCCTGACGTTCCTGCCGTTCCTCCTCAACGGCTCGATCACCACGCTCACCGCGCTCGATTTCCTGGGCTTCGGGCTTCCCCCTGGTTCGGCCTCCTTGGGCGAATTGCTCGGCCAGGGCAAGGCCAACCTGCAGGCGCCGTGGCTCGGGTTGACGTCGTTCTTCGTGCTCGCGGTGATGCTGTCGCTCCTGGTGTTCGTGGGCGAAGGCGTGCGCGACGCCTTCGATCCGCGAAAGATCCGGCGCTGAGGGAACGCGCCATGCCCGATACCGCGCCGCTGCTCGAAATCGAAGACCTGCACGTATCGTTCGGCCGGGGCGCGCGCGAGGTCAAGGCGGTGCGGGGCGCGAGCCTGGTGGTGCGGCGCGGCGAAATCGCGGCGCTGGTCGGCGAATCGGGCTCGGGCAAGTCGGTGACCGCGTTGTCGGTGATGCGGCTTCTGCCCTATCCGCTGGCGTGGCATCCGGCCGGAAGCGTCCGCTTCCGGGGGGAAGACGTCCTGACGGCGCCCGATTCGCGGCTGCGCGCGCTCCGCGGCGACCGCATCTCGATGATCTTCCAGGAGCCGCTGACGTCGCTCAATCCGCTCCATTCGGTCGGCCGCCAGGTGGCGGAAAGCCTGCATCTGCACCGCACGCTTTCGGCCGACGCGGCGCGCGCGCGCGTGGTCGAGCTGTTCGAGCTGGTCGGCCTCAGGGATCAGATCGCGCGCATGGACGCGCTGCCGCACGAATTTTCCGGCGGCCAGCAGCAGCGGGTGATGATCGCCATGGCGCTCGCCAACAATCCCGATCTTCTGATCGCCGACGAGCCGACCACCGCGGTCGACGTCACCATCCAGGCGCAGATCCTGAAGCTGCTGCAGGATTTGCAGGCGCGTCTCGGCATGGCGGTGCTGTTCATCACCCACGACCTCGGCATCGTGCGCCGGATCGCGACCCGGGCCTACGTCATGCGCCAGGGCCGTATCGTCGAGGAAGGCCGCCTGCCGGCGGTGTTCCAAAGCCCGAGCCACGACTACACCAAGCATCTGCTCGCTTCCGAACCCAAGGGCGCGCCCGAACCGGCGCCCGCCGACGCGCCCGAGGTCATGGCCTGTCGCGATCTCAAAGTGTGGTTTCCGATCAAGCGCGGCGTGATCCGCCGGGTGGTCGGCCACGTCAAGGCGGTGGACGGCGTGACGCTGGCGATCCGCGAGGGCCACACCTTAGGCCTGGTCGGCGAATCGGGTTCGGGCAAGAGCACGCTGGGGCGCGCGCTGCTCCGGCTCGAAAAAAGCGCGGGCGACATCGCTTTCCGCGGCCAGGCGATTCAAGGCTTGCGCGCCAAGGCCCTGCGCCCGCTCCGGCGCGAGATGCAGATCGTCTTTCAGGACCCGTTCGGGTCCTTGAGCCCGCGCCTTTCGGTCGGCCAGATCGTCGAGGAAGGCTTGCGCGTCCACGGCCTCGCCGGGGCGGAAGAGGAGCGGCGCACCGTCATTGGCCAGGCGCTCGCCGAGGTCGGCCTCGACCCCGAGACCCAGGACCGCTACCCGCACGAATTCTCGGGCGGGCAGCGCCAGCGCATCGCCATCGCCCGCGCGCTGGTTTTGAAGCCGAAGTTCATGGTGCTCGACGAGCCGACCAGCGCCCTCGACGTGTCGGTGCAGGCGCAGATCGTCGAACTGCTGCGCGAATTGCAAAAGAAGCACCGGCTCGCGTATCTGTTCATCAGTCACGATCTCCGCGTGGTGCGCGCCATGGCCCACCAGATCGCCGTGCTGCGCCAGGGCCGCGTGGTCGAACACGGACCCGCCGAGGCGATCTTCGCCCGGCCGAAGGAGCCCTACACCCGCGCGCTCATCGCCGCCGCGATCGACTTGAAGGCCGACGAGTCGGGGGCGGTGGCGACCTGATCATGGCCCTTCTTTTCATCAGCGCGGTCGAGGACCCGGAAACCGACATGCGGTGGGGGTAGCGTAGCGCGGTCAGGTTCGATAAACTGCGCGTCGTGCAAAAGAAGGCTATCGCCATGAAGAAGAAACCGGAATCCGCGTCGCGCCCGCGGCGGTTGCCGAAGTCACTTGCTGTCGAGATTGGCCGCGAGAATGACGGGCGCTGGATTGCCGAAATTCCGGTTCTGCCCGGCGTGCTCGCCTACGGGGCAACGCGCAAGGACGCGCTCGCCAAGGCCGAGGCGCTCGCCCTGCGCGTGCTGGCGGAGCGGCTGGAAAATGGCGAGCGCGTTCCCGAGCTTGGCTCCCTGTTCGCGGCGGCATGAGCCGCTGGCCAGCCACGCGGGCGCGGCGGGTTTTGGCCGCTCTCGTCCGTATCGGTTGGCGAATTAAACGTCAGTCCGGCTCCCATCGCACGCTCGCGCGAAGCGGCTGGCCCGACTTCGTGTTCGCGTTCCATGACGGCGACGAGATCGGGCCCGTTATGCTCGCGCGCATCGCCCGGCACACCGGACTTTCGCCACGAGACCTCTGATCAATCATGGCCCTTCTTTTCGTCAGTGCGGTCGAGGACCCGGAACCCTATCGCCAGGAATTCATCCGCCTGCTGCCGGGGGAAGACTTCCGCATCTGGCCCGAGGCCGGCGATCGCGCCGAAGTCGAATTCCTCCTGGTCTGGCGGCCGCCGCGCGGCGCGATGAAGGGATTCCCGAACCTCAAGGCGATTCTGAATTTGGGCGCGGGCGTCGATTATGTGCTCGCCGATCCCGATCTGCCGCGCGAGGTTCCGCTGGTGCGCCTGGTCGACACCGGCTTGCGCGACGGCATGGTCGAGTTCGTGCTGCACGCGGTGCTGCATTTTCACCGCCAGTTCCACCGCTACCGCGAATTCCAGCAGCGGAAGAGTTGGACCAAAGTGCCGCAAGTAGAAGCCGCAAACCGGCGGATCGGGATTCTCGGCTTCGGCCATCTGGGACAGGCGGCGGCCCGGCACTTGCTGGCGCTCGGGTTTCCGGTCGCGGGCTGGAGCCGCACCAGGAAGCAGGTTCCCGGCGCGCGTTCATTCGCCGGCGCCGACGAATTGGGCGCGTTCCTCGGCCAAAGCGACATTCTCGTCTGCCTCGCGCCGCTCACCAACGAGACCGAAGGGATCGTCAACGCCCGCACCCTGGCGCAACTGCCGAAGGGGTCGTACTTGATCAACGCCGGGCGCGGCGGGCTCGCCGTCGAGGCCGATGTCCTGGCCGCGCTCTCAACCGGGCAACTCGCCGGGGCGGCGCTCGACGTGTTCCGCCGCGAACCTCTGCCGCCGGAAAGCCCGTTCTGGACGCACCCCAACGTCATCGTCACGCCGCACATCGCGGCGATCACGCTCGTCGGTCCGGCGGCGCGCGAAGCCGCCGACAACATCCGGCGACTCCGCGCCGGGCTCGCGCCCAACGGGCTGGTGGACAAGGCGCAAGGCTACTGAGCGCTCAGACGTAGCCGTAGGCGAAGGCGACGAGGAAAACGCCGAGCGCGATCCGGTAGACCACGAACGGCGCGAAGCTCGCGCGCCGAAGCCAGGCCATCATCAGGACGATGGCGACGAGGGCGGCGACGAAGGCGAGCGCCGTGGCGAGAAAAACATCCGCGGTCAGTTGCGCGTCGCCGAGCTTGTAAAGCTCCCAGCCTTCCAGCACGCCCGCGCCGACGATGGTCGGGATCGAGAGGATCATGGAAAAGCGCGCCGCGTCCGGCCGTTCCATGCCCAAAAGGCGCGCCGCCGTCATGGTGATGCCGGAACGGCTGGTGCCCGGCACCAGCGCCAGCACCTGGGAAAAACCGATGATCAGCGCATCCGAAAACCCGATGTGCTCCATGCGCCGGACCGTCATGCCGATCCGGTCGGCGATCCACAGCGCGAGGCCGAAGCCGAGCGTCGCCCAGCCGACCACGGCGAGATCGCGGATGCCCTCGGGGTAGTAGCGCTTGAGGGCAAGGCCGGCGATCACCACCGGGACGGTCGCGGCAATGACGAAAAGCGCGAGCGTCGCGTCCGCGTTCGGTCGTCCCCGGAGCAGGCGCCCGAAGCCGGCGGTCATGCGCCACACGTCGCGCCAGAGATAGAGAACGACCGCGCCCAAGGTGCCGACGTGCACCGCCACGTCGACGATCAACCCCTGATCGGGCCAATGAAACAGATGGGGCAGCATGATGAGATGCCCCGAGGACGAAATCGGCAGGAACTCGGTGATTCCCTGGACCAGGGCGAGAATCACGATATGGATGGTGGCCACGCGCTCGCCCCCCGGATGAAGCGGGTGCCCTTATAGCACCTCGGTCCAGGCCGCCCAAGGCGGGGACTCTCGCGGGCGATGGGCCCGGGCGATGGGGCCGAGAATCCCGCTGGCGCGGGCCGCCCGGCGCTGCTATGCAAGGACCTTGCCCGCCAACGGCTGACCGTGATTTGGGGACGATGATGGAATCGGATCGCGCCCGCATGCCTGGACTGCCGCCGCCGCAGGGGTTGTACGACCCCGCGCGCGAGCGCGACGCGTGCGGCGTCGGCTTCATCGCCCACATCAAGAACAAGAAAAGCCACGACATCGTCGCGCGCGGCCTGCAGATTCTCGACAATCTCGACCATCGCGGCGCGATCGGCGCCGACCCGCTGGCGGGCGACGGCGCCGGCATTCTGATCCAGATTCCCGACCGGTTTTTGCGCGCGGAATGCGCCCGGCTCGGCATCGACCTGCCGGCCGCCGGCGATTACGCGGTCGGCCAGGTGTTCCTGCCGCGCGACGCCCGCGCCCGCCGCGCCTGCGAACAGGCGTTCGAGCGCACGGCCAAGCGCGAGGGCCAGCGCGTGCTCGGCTGGCGCGACGTGCCGGTCGATCGGGCCTACATCGGCGAAAGCGTCAAGGCGCTGGAGCCGATCACCCGCCAGGTGTTCGTGGCGCGCGGGGCGAAAACGCGCGGCCAGGACGCGTTCGAGCGCAAACTGTTCGTCATCCGCAAGCAGGCGCACCACGCGATCTGGGACAAGAAGCTCAAGAACGCCGAGCCGTTCTACTTCTGCTCGCTGTCGTCGCGCACCATCGTCTACAAGGGCATGATGCTGGCGCCCAACCTGGCGCGCTATTTCCGCGATTTGACGGACAGCCGGATCGAGTCCGCGCTCGCGCTCGTCCATCAGCGCTTTTCGACCAACACGTTTCCGTCGTGGCAGCTGGCGCACCCGTTCCGCTATCTCTGCCACAACGGCGAGATCAACACGCTGCGCGGCAACATCAACTGGATGCAGGCGCGGCGCCATTCGATGCGCTCGGCGGTCCTCGGGCGCGATCTCGCCAAGCTGTGGCCGCTGATCGGCGACGGCGCCTCCGATTCGGCGACCTTCGACAACGCGCTCGAACTGCTGGTCGCGGGCGGCTATTCGCTGCCGCACGCGGTGATGATGATGATCCCGGAAGCGTGGTCGGACAACGACCTGATGGACCCGCGCCGGCGCGCGTTCTACGAGTACCACGCCGCGCTGATGGAGCCGTGGGACGGCCCCGCCGCGATCGCCTTCACCGACGGCCGCCTGCTGGGCGCGACGCTCGATCGCAACGGCCTTCGCCCGTCGCGCTACATCGTCACCGACGACGATCTGGTCATCGGCGGCTCCGAGGTCGGCGTGCTGCCGATCCCCGAAAACAAGATCCTCAAGAAGTGGCGTCTGCAGCCGGGCCGCATGTTCCTGGTCGATCTCGAACAGGGCCGCATCATCGAGGACGAGGAGCTGAAGGAATCGCTGGCGTCGGCCAAGCCCTATCAGAGGTGGCTGGACGAAACCCAGATCCGGCTGGAGGAGCTGCCGGCCGAAGTGTCGCCCATGACGCCGGGGCGGCGCACGCTGTTGGACCACCAGCAGGCGTTCGGCTACACCCAGGAGGACCTGAAATTCTTCCTGCTGCCGATGGCGGCGGCGGGCGAGGATACGGTCGGCTCCATGGGCCGCGACACGCCGATCGCGGTGCTCTCCGAGCGACCGAAGATGCTCTACGACTACTTCAAGCAGAATTTCGCCCAGGTCACCAACCCGCCGATCGATCCGATCCGCGAGGAGATGGTGATGTCCATGGTCTCGCTGATCGGACCGCGCCCCAACCTGCTCGATCTGGAAACCGGCGGCAAGCACAGGCGCCTCGAGGTGGCGCACCCGATCCTGACCAACGGCGATCTCGAAAAGATCCGCCGCATCGAAAACCACGTCGATCGCGCGTTCCGCACCTTCACGCTCGACGTCTGCTATCCGGCCGGGCACGGCGCGCGCGGCATGGCGGCGGCGCTGGAAGCGCTCTGCCGCAAGGCCGAGCGGGTGGTCGGCGACGGCCACAACATTTTGATTCTGTCCGATCGCGGCCTCGAATCGGGCCGTATCGCGATCCCGATGCTGCTCGCCACCGCGGCCATCCACCATCACCTGATCCGCGAAGGCCTGCGCACCGAGGTCGGTCTGGTGATCGAAACCGGCGAGGCGCGCCAGGTGCACGATTTCTGCCTGCTCGCCGGCTACGGCGCGGAGGCGATCAACCCCTATCTCGCCCTCGATACGCTCTCCAACCTCAAGGACCAGTATCCGCCAGGACTGACCGAGGACAAGGCGCACAAGAACTACATCAAGGCCGTGGTCAAGGGCATCATGAAGGTGATGTCCAAGATGGGCATCTCGACGTACCAGTCCTATTGCGGCGCGCAGATTTTCGACGCGGTCGGGCTCAAGAGCGATTTCGTCGACAAGTACTTCACCGGCACCGCGACCCGGATCGAGGGCGCGGGACTGGACGAAATCGCCGAGGAAACCGTGCGGCGCCATCGGCTCGCCTTCTCGGGCGCGCCGATCTACCGCACCATGCTCGACGTCGGCGGCGAGATCGCCTACCGCATCCGCGGCGAGGAGCACGTCTGGAACCCGAAAACGGTCGGGCTGCTCCAGCACGCGGTGCGCAGCGGGGATTTCAAGCTGTTCCGCCAGTTCACCGCCCAGGTCGACGACCAGTCGGCCCGGCTCAAGACGCTGCGCGGCCTGTTCGAGTTGAAGAAGGCGAAGAAGCCGATCCCGCTCGACCAGGTCGAGCCGGAAGAAGCGATCGTCAAGCGCTTCTCGACCGGCGCCATGTCGTTCGGCTCGATTTCGTGGGAAGCGCATACCACGTTGGCGATCGCCATGAACCGCATCGGCGGGCGCTCCAACACCGGCGAGGGCGGCGAGGACGCCGTGCGCTACCGGCCGCTCGCCAACGGCGACTCCCTGCGCTCGGCGATCAAGCAGGTCGCCTCCGGCCGCTTCGGCGTCACCGCCGAATACCTGGTCAACGCGACCGACATCCAGATCAAGATGGCGCAAGGGGCGAAGCCCGGCGAAGGCGGCCAGCTGCCGGGCCGCAAGGTCTATAAGTGGATCGCCCAGGTGCGCCATTCGACGCCCGGCGTCGGCCTGATCTCGCCGCCGCCGCACCACGACATCTATTCGATCGAGGACTTGGCGCAGCTCATCCACGACCTGAAGAACGTCAACCCGGCGGCGCGCATTTCGGTCAAGCTGGTTTCGGAGGTGGGCGTCGGCACGGTGGCGGCGGGCGTTTCCAAGGCGCACGCCGACCACGTCACCATTTCCGGTTTCGAGGGCGGCACCGGCGCCTCGCCGATCACCTCGATCCAGCACGCGGGATCGCCCTGGGAAATCGGTCTCGCCGAAACCCACCAGACCCTGGTGCTCAACCGGCTGCGCGGGCGGATCGCGGTCCAGGTCGACGGCGGCTTCCGCACCGGGCGCGACGTGGTGGTGGGCGCGCTCTTGGGCGCCGACGAATTCGGCTTCGCCACCGGCGCGCTGATCGCCGCCGGTTGCGTGATGATGCGGAAGTGCCATCTCGACACCTGCCCGGTCGGCGTCGCGACCCAGAACCCGGAACTGCGCAAGCGCTTCACCGGCCAGCCCGAGCACGTCATCAATTTCATGGTGTTCGTCGCGCGCGAAGTGCGTCTGTTGATGGCCGAACTCGGCTTCAGGACCTTCGACGAGATGATCGGCCGCACCGATCTTTTGGTCGCCAAGAAGGCGGTTGATCATTGGAAGGCGAAGGGGCTCGACTTCTCGCGCCTGTTCCACCGGCCCAAGGCGGCGAAGGGCGTCGCGGTCTACAACTGCGAGGAGCAGAATCACGGTTTGGAGAAGGCGCTCGACCACGAATTGATCCGCCAAGCGCGCCCCGCGCTCGAATCCAAGACCCCGGTCGAGATCGTCCTCGCCGTGCGCAACGTCAACCGCACCGTCGGCGCGATGATGTCGGGCGAGGTTGCGCGCCGCTACGGCCACGAAGGGCTCCCCGACGACACCATCCGCATCCGCGCCAAGGGCACCGGCGGGCAGAGCTTCGGCGCCTGGCTCGCGCGCGGGGTGACCATCGAGTTGGAGGGCGACGCCAACGACTACGTCGGCAAGGGCCTGTCGGGCGGGCGGATCGCGATCTATCCCGCCAAGGGCGCGCGTTTCCGCCCCGAGGAGAACATCGTCGTCGGCAACACGGTTCTTTACGGCGCGATCGCGGGCGAATGCTATTTCCGCGGCGTCGCCGGCGAACGCTTCGCCGTGCGCAACTCCGGCGCGGTCGCGGTGGTCGAGGGCGTCGGCGACCACGGCTGCGAATACATGACCGGCGGGTGCGCCGTGGTGCTCGGCAAGACCGGGCGCAACTTCGCCGCCGGCATGAGCGGCGGCATCGCCTACGTGCTCGACGAAGCGGGCGATTTCGAGCGCCGCTGCAATACCGAGATGGTGGAATTGGAGCGCATCCGGCCCGCGCCGCTCGCCGCCGAGGATTGGGTGTCGCTGCCGCTCGCCGACGTCATGGGCGACATGCTGGCCGACGACGCGCGCCGCCTGCGCGCCCTGGTCGAACGCCACCGGCGGTTCACGGGCAGCGCGGTCGCCGCCCGCGTTCTCGACCGGTGGGACGAGCTATTGCCCAAGTTCGTCAAGATAGTTCCGACCGATTACCGCCGGGCGCTGGTCGCCATGCGCGCCGAAGCGGAAGCCGGCGCCAAGACCGCGGCGGCGGAATAGGACGCGGAGCAGAACACGTCATGGGCAAGCCGACCGGATTCCTGGAAATCGAGCGGCACGACCGGTCATACGCGCCGGTCGAGGACCGCCTCAGGCATTACCGCGAGTTCGTCCTGCCGCTCGCCGAGGACGACCTCAAGCGCCAGGGCGCGCGCTGCATGGATTGCGGCGTGCCCTATTGCCACGAGGGCTGCCCGGTCAACAACATCATCCCGGATTGGAACGACCTGGTCTATCGCGGCGACTGGCGCCAGGCGATCCAGGTGCTGCATTCGACCAACAACTTTCCCGAATTCACCGGCCGCATCTGCCCGGCGCCATGCGAGGCGTCCTGCACCCTCAACATCGGCGACGATCCGGTCACCATCAAGACGATCGAATGCCAGATCGTCGATCGCGCCTGGGCCGAAGGCTGGATCGAGCCCGACATTCCCCGCCACCGTTCCTTCAAGCGGATCGCGGTTGTCGGCTCCGGCCCGTCCGGCCTGGCGTGCGCCCAGCAACTGGCGCGCGCCGGGCACGACGTCGCGGTGTTCGAGAAAAACGCGCGCGTCGGCGGCCTGCTCCGCTACGGCATTCCCGATTTCAAGCTGGAAAAGCACCTGATCGACCGGCGCATGGCCCAGATGCAGGCCGAAGGGGTGGAATTCCATCCCAACGTGCATGTCGGCGCGACCCTTTCGGTGCGCGAACTGGAAAAGGACTACGACGCGGTGGTGCTGGCGATCGGTTCGGAAGCGCCGCGTGATCTTCCGGTGCCGGGGCGCGACCTCGACGGCGTCCATTTCGCCATGGAATTCCTCGGCCAGCAGAACCGCCGCGTCAGCGGCGAGTTCATCGCCGACAACCGCCCGATTTCGGCTTCCGGCAAGCGGGTGGTGGTGATCGGCGGCGGCGACACCGGTTCGGACTGCATCGGCACCTCGAACCGCCAGGGCGCGAAGTCGATTCTGCAGATCGAAATCATGCCCAAGCCGCCGGCGAAGGAGAACAAGGCACTGACTTGGCCCGACTGGCCGCTCAAATTGCGTACATCCAGCTCGCACGAGGAAGGCAGCGACCGCGACTGGTCGGTGGTGACCAAGCGGGTCGAGGGCAAGAACGGCGTCGTGACCGGCCTCGTCTGTGCGCGGACGGAATGGGTCAAGGACGCCAATGGCCGCACGGTTCCGCGCGAAATTCCGGGGAGCGAATTCACCGTTCCGGCGGATTTGGTTTTGCTGGCGATGGGCTTCGTCCATCCCGTCCACGACGGGCTGGTGAAGGACATGAAGCTGGCGTTGGACGAGCGCGGCAACGTTCGCGCCGATACCGCCGATTATCGCACGTCGCGGAGCAAGGTGTTCGCCTGCGGCGATGCCCGCCGCGGCCAGTCGCTGGTGGTGTGGGCGATCCGCGAAGGCCGCCAGTGCGCGCGAGCGGTCGACGAATTCCTGATGGGCGCGTCGGAACTGCCGCGCTGACCCGGGACCGATGCGGCAAACCTGGAAAGCGTGTGTCGCGTTTGCCGCCGCGAACGGCCTGATCGCCGTCGCGGCCGGCGCTTACGCCGCCCATTGGCTCGACACCGAGGATCCGGTCCTGGCCAACGCCTTCACCACCGGGGTCGATTACCAGATGTGGCACGCGCTCGCGCTGCTCGGCGTCGCGTGGCTCGCCGAGCGCGCCGAGAACGGCAATGGCAATCCTTGGCTGGCGCGCCTGGCCGGGTTGGCCTTCGTTCTCGGCAGCGCGCTTTTTTCGGGCACGCTCTATGTCTTCGGTCTGACCGGCGCGGTGTGGATGAGCGGCGCGGCGCCGGCGGGCGGGGCTTTACTGATGGCGGGATGGATACTGCTGGCCTTGAGCCCGATTGGCGGTCGCGCGCGGTCCCGCCGATAGGCGGGCGAACCGAGGAATCCCCGCGCGCATTAAATGATGCGCCCCTATCGGGGCGCGGCCCGAACCGCTAAAATCCGCCGTTCCCGCTCCCGCCGCCCGGAATCCTTCCCTTGCGCCAAGTCCTTTACATCGTCGGCATTCTCCTGCTCGTGCTGGCGAGCGCGATGCTGCTGCCCGCGCTCGCCGATTGGGTGGTGGAGCGACCCGACTGGCGGGCGTTCGCGTTTTCCGCCGGCGTGACCGCGTTCGCTGGGGGCGCGCTGATGTTCGCGTGCCGGACGCCGTCCTTCAGCCTCGATCGGCGTCAGGGCTTCCTTCTCACCACGTTGAGCTGGGTGCTGCTGTGCGCCTTCGCCGCGTTGCCGCTCACCCTTTCGGAATATCGACTGCCGTGGGCCGACGCCTACTTCGAGGCGATGTCGGGGCTCACCACCACCGGCTCGACCGTCCTGATCCACCTCGATTCGGCGCCCCCGGGGGTTCTGCTGTGGCGGGCGTTGCTTCAATTCATGGGCGGGGTCGGCATCGTGGTGGTGGCGATCACGGTGCTGCCGTTCCTCAGGGTCGGCGGCATGCAACTGTTCCGGACGGAACGATCGGACACCTCGGACAAGATCATGCCCCAGATCAAGCAGGTGGCGACCGGCATTTTCATCGTCTACATGGTTTTGAATTTCGCCTGCGCGTTGGCCTATTGGGCCGCCGGCATGCCCGGATTCGAAGCCGTGCTGCACGCCATGACCACCATCGCGACCGGAGGATTTTCCACGTCCGACGATTCGATCGGGCATTTTCAGATCCCGGCGGTCGAATGGGTCGGCGTGACGTTCATGTTCCTGGGCGGCGTGCCGTTTATCCTCTATTTGCGTACTGCTATCGGCCATCGCGGTGCGCTGTATCGCGACCCGCAGGTGCGGATGTTCGTGTTGCTGATCGTCGTCGCCAGCCTCGCGGTCGCGACTTGGCTCATGGTCATGCGCGCCATGCCCGCGGATGACGCCATCCGTCGTGCCACGTTTACTGTGATCGCGACCATGACCGGAACGGGCTATACGGTAACCGATTACATGCAATGGGGCGCGTTTCCGATCATGGCGTTTTTCCTGCTCATGTTCGTCGGCGGCTGTACCGGCTCGACCGCCGGCGGAATCAAGATTTTCCGCTTCCAGGTGCTGGCGATCGCCATCCGCAGCCACGGCTGGCGGCTGATCGCGCCGCTCAGCGTCCGCCCCGCGTTCTACGGCGAACGCAAACTCGGCAACGAGATCTTCGCCTCGGTGCTGCTGTTCATGGGCGCTTATGTCGGTACCGTGGCGGTCGCGGCGCTGGCGTTGGCCGGATTTGGCCTGGATTTGGTGACCGCGCTCTCGGGCGCGGCGACGGCGGTTAGCAACGTCGGTCCGGGCCTCGGGAATATCATCGGCCCCGCCGGAACCTTCACCACCCTTCCGCCCGGGGCGAAATGGGTGTTGTCATTCGCGATGCTGCTCGGCCGGCTCGAGCTGTTCACGGTTCTGGTGCTGTTCAGCCGGGCTTTCTGGCGAACCTAGAGGCGACGTCAGTGCGATCCCGCGCCGCCGGTCGGCGGCCTGAGGATCAGGCCGCAGTCGGCCATGCCGCACGCCAGCCAGAATGCCTGCTTATAGGCCTGGGCCTGATGGACGGCCGGCAGCAGCCAGCGCAAGATCGCCTGAGCATGTTGCTGGCGGCCGTGTTGAAGCGCCGCGACCAGCGACAACAAACTGCGTTCGTCGGCGCTGACGAGGCGGCAGCACGGCAGATGGAAATAAAGCGTCCGGCGGGCGTGCGCCGCCAGTATTTCGAGCAATCCCTTAAGCCCGTTCAGCGCGAACAGGCACTCGTCGTCGCCGAAGAGAAGGTGAAATTCGGCCTCCACCCTTGACCATTCTTCCGGCGCCTTGAGCCATCGTCGCACCGATCCGACCACCAGGCGTTCCGGCGGATCGAGGGATTCGCCGGTGCCGGGGTTATCGGATAATTCGGCCGTTGCGACGGGGATCACGGTTTTGCCTCTATGAAAGTCGGGGGGCTCGTCGGCGATCCACGTACAAATATATTAAATGCGACTAAGTTTCAATCGCATTATTTATTTATGTAAAACAATATGTTAATAACATCCAGATTTAAATTATGATCGGAGGGCGATCAGGCGGCCGCGCGGATCGCGGCGGCGCGGACCCGGTCGTCGACTTGGGCTTCGAACTGGCGGAAATTGGCCTCGAAGCGGCCGCGAATTTCGCGCGCCTTTTCGTCGTACTTGGCGGGATCGCGCCACGTGGCGCGCGGGGCCAGCACGCCGGCGGGGACGCCCGGGCAGGCTTCTGGCACCAGCATGCCGAAGTTCGGATCGGGCTTGAAGGACGCGCCGTCGAGCTTGCCGTCGAGCGCGGCGGCGAGCAGCGCGCGGGTGTGGGCGATCGGCATCCGGCTGCCTTCGCCGTAGCCGCCGCCCGACCAGCCGGTGTTGACCAGCCAGCAGTTGGCGCCGTGGCGCGCCATCTTTTCGCCGAGCAGCTTGGCGTACACCGCCGGATGGCGCGGCATGAAGGGCGCGCCGAAGCAGGTCGAAAACGTGGCGGTCGGTTCCTTCAGGCCCTTTTCGGTGCCGGCGACCTTGGCGGTGTAGCCGGACAGGAAATGGTACATCGCCTGCTCCGGCGTGAGCTTGCTGATCGGCGGCATCACGCCGAACGCATCACACGTGAGCATGACGATGTTGCGCGGATGCCCTGCCATGCCGGTCGCGGACGCATTCGGAATGCGCGACAGCGGATAGGACGCCCGGGTGTTTTCGGTCAGCCGCGCATTGTCGAGATCGAGCGCACGGGTTTGCATATCCATGATCACGTTTTCGAGGATGGTGCCGAACGCGCTGGTGGTGGCGTAGATTTCCGGTTCCGCCTCGCGGCTCAGCTTGATGACCTTGGCGTAACAGCCGCCCTCGAAATTGAAAATACCGTCGTCGCCCCAGCCGTGCTCGTCGTCGCCGATCAAGGTGCGCGAGGCATCGGCCGAGAGCGTCGTCTTGCCGGTGCCCGAAAGCCCGAAGAAGATCGCGGCATCGCCCTTCGGCCCGACGTTGGCCGAGCAGTGCATCGGCAGGATTCCTTGCGGCGGCAAAAGGAAGTTGAGGATCGAGAAGATCGACTTCTTGATCTCGCCCGCGTACGACGACCCGCCGATCAGCACCAGGCGCTTGGCGAAATTGACCAGAATGAACGTTTCGGAATTGGTGCCATGCTTCGCCGGAATGGCATGGCACGACGGCGCTTGAATCACCGTGAATTCCGGCCGGAAGGAACGCAGGTCCTCGGGCTTCGGCGGGATGAACATGTTGCAGGCGAAAAGATTGTGCCACGCGGTTTCGGTGATGATGCGGACCTGCAGACGGAACTTCGGGTCGGCCCCGGCATAACAATCGCGCACGAACACGTCCCGGCCCGACAGATGATCGAGCATGTGGCGATGAAGGGCGTCGAAGCGTTCCGGATCGAACGGGCGATTGACCGAGCCCCACCAAATGTCGGCCTTGGTCGACGGTTCCTCGACCACGAACTTGTCGTTGGCGGAACGGCCGGTGTGATGGCCGGTATGGGTCACCAGGGCGCCGCCCTGGGATAGGGCCCCTTCGTGGCGGCGCAACGCTTCCTCGACCAGCATCTCCGGCGTCAGGTTCCAATGTTCGACGGCGAGGTTGCGCAATCCGAACTTATCCAGGCCATAACCGCTGACGACCGGGCCGATTTCCCGCATGGGTTGGATCCGTTTTCTTGACGTTGTTGACCGCGAGACCGGCGCCGCGGCGAACCGCGCCCGACCGACCCTCCCTTCCAAGCGGGCCGCAGGCACGATAACCACCGGTTCGGGCAGGGAGCAACCCCTCCTTCGGGTAACCGGCCGAGGCGGGGAGGGTGGCGGTTCTACTTACGTTTTTTGGTGTTCCGAGGTTTCTTATTTTTCTTGAGGGCCTTGCTTACGGCGGGGCCCGGCCGGCGGTTCGGTGACCGGCGCCCGGCGCGAGCCTCGGTCGCCAATGCCACCAGGGCTTCGCGCACTTCGCCCGCAGCGCCGACCGGTTCGGAGAAGTCGAGCCGGGCGAATCGGGACCCGCGCCGGAGATCGATTCCGTCGGGGTCGAGCCCGGCGAGCGTCCAACCTTTCTCCCGTCGGCCGAGAAGACGCCGGGCATAGAGGTCGACGGCTTCGCCGTGGTCGGCGTTCATGTGGGCGAGCACGCTTTCCTCGCACGCGGCGATGGCGGCGACCGACGGGGCCGGCGGCGCGATGCGGGGTCCTTCGACCCAGACCGCGCGCGCGAACCCGCCGACGTAATGGGCGCGCTCGACCATCATGCGGAAGAAACGGAAGTCGCCGAACCCGGCGTAGCGTTCGGCGCCGGGGTGGCGGGCGAGAAATCGTCGCCGCGCGTTCCGTTCGTCCTCGCCTTCCGCGCAAGGCGCGATCCGGCCCATCAACGTGACACGGGGCCCGGTTTGGGGATTGGCGCGCCGGCTTGCCGCTTCGATCAACAACGCGGCGCGGGGATCGCGCGCCAGGTTCCGGGTGTGGTCGGAAAGGGCGGAAAACAGAAAAATCGGGCTGGCGTCGGTACCCCATCCGACCGTGACCAGCGACGCGTACGGATGCCCCGCCTCGGCGTTTGTATCGCGATCCGCCTCGGCCAAGGCCGTCGCAAGGGTGCCGCAGCGCGCCCGGCGGACCAGCCGGCGAACCGTGAGATCCAATCTGAGACGCGGTTCGGACATGACCGGCGTGGCTATGCACCTGTGCCGAGACTATAATTTCCCGCGAAACGAGACGTCAATCACGCCCGCTGGAACCCCACCACCATGAGCCAAACCGTTGCCTTGGTCGACGACGACCGCAACATCCTTGCGTCCGTGAGCATGGCGCTGGAGGCGGAAGGATTTCGCGTGCGCACCTATACGGACGGCGCCGAGGCGCTGGCCGCGCTCGAGCGCCAGCCGCCGGACCTCGCGATCCTCGACATCAAGATGCCGCGCCTCGACGGCATGGAGCTGCTCAAGCGACTGCGCCAGAAAAGCACGCTGCCGGTCATTTTCCTCACCTCGAAGGACGAGGAGATCGACGAAATGATGGGATTGCGCATGGGCGCGGACGACTACATCACCAAGCCGTTCTCGCAGCGCCTGCTGATCGAACGCATCCGCGCCGTGCTGCGTCGGCGCGAGGCGCAAGGCGGAACTCCATCGAGCGGCATTCTCAAGCGCGGCGATCTCGAACTCGATTCGCAGCGCCATTCCTGCCACTGGAAGGGGCAGGAGGTGGATTTGACGGTGACCGAATTCCTGCTTCTCCAGGCGCTCGCCCGCCGCCCCGGCCACGTCAAGAACCGCGATCAGTTGATCGACGAGGCCTACGGGCAAAGCGTTTTCGTCGACGACCGCACCATCGACAGCCACATCAAGCGCATCCGGCGGAAATTCCGCGAGCGCGATCCGTCGTTCGCGGAGGTCGAAACGCTCTACGGCATCGGCTATCGCTACAAGACCGCCGAATAGGTCGCGGATGAATTCCGCTCTGTCGTCGCCATCGCCCAGGCGTTCCCGGCTTTCCCCGATCACCCGGCGCATTCTCGCCGTCAATGTCTTCGCGCTGGTGATCCTGGTGGGCGGGCTTCTGTTCCTCGGCCAATACCAGCGCAGCCTGGTGCAGACCGAGCTGTTCGCGCTTCAGCTTCAGGCCGACACCTACGCCGCCGCCGTGGCCGAAGTGGCGATCACCGTCGATCAATTCGCGAGCGAGGAAATGGTGCCGGAACTGGCGGCGCGCATCATCCGGCGCGTGATCGAAACGACGGACGCGCGCGCCCGGCTTTATCACGCCGACGGAGAACTGGTCGCCGACAGCCGGGCGCTCGGCTTGGCCGGAAACCGCGTCGTGATCGAGGAACTGCCGCAGCCCGGCGAGGCGCCGCCGCGGCTTCTGGGTCGCGCCTTGGAAATCTACCACCGCGCCCTCAGCCGCCTGTTCGGCCTGGAGCCGATGGAGGCCTACCAGGAATCGCCCAATCCGCGCGCCGAGGATTACGCCGAGGTCGTCGCCGCCCTCGGCGGCGACGGGGAACGCGCGGTGCGGATCGCCCCGGACGGCGGGTTGATTCTCAGCGTCGCGGTGCCGGTGCAGCGCTACAAAAAAGTGCTCGGGGCGCTGTTGCTCAGCAAGGATTCGGCCGAAATCGACGCCGCCATGTACGAGGTCCGCCTCGATATCCTGAAGATGTTCGGCGTCGCGCTGGCGGTAACGGTGCTGCTGTCGCTCTATCTGGCGGGGACCATCGCCCGGCCGCTGCTGCTGCTGGCGGCGGCCGCGCGCCGGGTGCGGGGCCGGGTGCACGAACGCCACGGCATTCCCGATTTCGGGCGGCGCAACGACGAGATCGGCGAGTTGGCCGCCAGCCTGCGCGAGATGAACGAAGCCCTGTGGCAGCGGATGGACGCGATCGAAAGTTTCGCCGCCGACGTCGCCCACGAGATCAAGAACCCGCTCACCTCCATCCGCAGCGCCGTCGAAACGCTGCGGCGGGTGGACGACTCGGGGCAGCGGGAAAAGCTGATGGCGATCATCGCCGACGATATTCAGCGCCTGGATCGCCTGATCAGCGACATCTCCGCCGCGTCGCGCGTGGACGCGGAATTGTCGCGGGCCAAGCTGGAACCCGTGCGCCTCGATCAATTGCTGCGAACGTTGGTCGAGGTCCACCGCGAAACCCGGAGCGGCGGCGGCGTGGCGCTCGCGCTCGATATTCCCGGCGACGCGCCGCTCGCGGTGCGCGGGGTGGAAGGCCGGCTGGTCCAGGTGTTTCGCAACCTGATCGCCAACGCGGTGTCGTTCAGCCCGCCCGGCGGGACCATCACGCTCGCCGCGCGGGCGGAAAACGGGATGGTGGTCGCCACCGTCGAGGACGAAGGGCCGGGCATCCCCGAGGGATCCGAGGACGCCATTTTCGGGCGCTTCTACAGCTCCCGCCCCGAAGGCGAGAAATTCGGCATCCATTCGGGTCTCGGCCTCAGCATTTCCCGCCAGATTGTCGTCGCCCACGGCGGCAGCATCCGCGCCGAAAACCGCCGCGACGGCGCCGGCCGGATCCTGGGCGCGCGCTTCGTCGTCGCGCTGCCGGCGGCGTAACCCTTTCCCGCGTTGACAAGGCTTCTTTTCACCCCCCACGCTGTCGCCCTCATGCCGTCGTCCTCCTCTTCGTCCCGGCAGATTCATGGAACCGTGGTCGCGCTTGCCGGCCAAGGCGTGCTGCTGCGCGGACGGCCGGGTTCGGGCAAGTCCGATCTCGCGCTGCGCCTGATCGAACGCGGCGGGCGTCTGGTCGCCGACGACCGGGTCGATCTCACGCTTCGCCGCGGCCGCGTCGTCGCCGCCGCGCCGCGCGCGCTCGCCGGCCTGATCGAGGCGCGCGGCGTCGGCATCGTTGCCGTTCCCCGCCGCGCGCGCGCGCCGCTCGCGCTGGTGGCGGATCTGACCGATCGCGCGCGGGTGGAGCGGATGCCGGCGCCGGACCGCTGCGTTCTGCTCGGCGTTTCGCTGCCGCGCCTGCGTTTGGCGCCGTTCGAGGCCTCCGCGCCGATCAAGCTGCGTCTCGCGCTTGCGGGTATTCGGCGGAAGGGAAGACGTCGTCCATGACCCGGCGTCCCATAACCCGACGCCCGTCGCCGCGCCCGGTCGTGCTCGTCACCGGCATATCCGGCGCGGGCAAAAGCTCGGCCCTCAAGGCGCTGGAGGATCTGGGTTTCGAGACGGTCGACAACGTGCCGCTCGGGTTTCTCGCGGGGCTGGCGGCGCAGGCCTCCAAATCCGCGCCGCTCCGCCCGCTCGCGGTCGGGATCGACGTGCGCACCCGCGATTTCGATTCGCGCGCGCTGCTGGCCCAGGCGCGCGCGCTCGCCCGCACCACGGCGGGCAAGGCGACGCTCGTTTTCATGGATGCGGCGGACGAAGTGTTGCAGCGGCGTTACGCCGAAACGCGCCATCGCCATCCGCTTGCCGGTTCGGGCCCGCTGCTCGACGGCATCCGGCGCGAACGGAAACTTCTGCGCGCCGCGCGCGCGCGCGCCGACCTGGTCGTGGACACGAGCGAATTCGGTCCGGGCGAGCTCAAACATGTGTTGGCGGGCCGCTTCGGCGCCGGCCGAGGCGCCGGCATGGCCGTGTTCGTGACCTCGTTCGCGTACCGCAAGGGATTGCCGCGCGAGGCCGATTTGGTCTTCGACGTCCGGTTCCTGCGCAACCCGCACTACGTGCCCGCGTTGAAACCGCTGACGGGACGCGACCGGAAGGTCGCCGACTACATCCGCCGCGACCGGCATTTTCCGGACTTTTTCCGCCGCCTGATTCTTCTTCTGGAACCGCTTCTGCCCCTCTATGCTTCCGAAGGGAAGAGTTACCTCACCATCGCGGTCGGTTGCACCGGCGGGCGCCATCGTTCCGTGTGCGTGGCCGAGAAATTGGCAGGCGAGTTCGCAAAAAGAAAGATTCGAGTCGAGTTGCGCCATAGAGACCTGGAACCCGGCACCCCGGCGGCGCGCAATCGCCGCCCCCGGCAACGCAAGGGTTCCGGGCGGTAAAAAGGAAAGCGGCGACGATGATCGGAATGGTGCTGGTGACCCATGGCCGCTTGGCCGTCGAATTGCTCGCCGCGCTCGAGCATATCGTCGGCGCCCAGACCCAGGCGGCGGCGGTGAGCATCGGTCCCGACGACGACATGGACGCCAAGCGGGCCGAAATCCTGCAGGCGGTCGCCCGCGCCGATTCCGGCGACGGCGTCGTCGTGCTGACCGACATGTTCGGCGGCACCCCGTCCAACCTCGCGATTTCGATCATGGACAAGGCGAAGGTCGAGGTCATCGCCGGCGTCAATCTGCCGATGCTGATCAAGCTGGCCGGCGCGCGCAAGACGGAGACTCTTCTCCAGGCGGCGATCAGCGCGCAGGACGCCGGTCGCAAGTACATCAACGTCGCGTCGCAGCTGTTGACGCGGGATCCCCCCTGAGCGAAGCGGCCCGGGGCGCGGGGAAAGCCATCGCCATGAACAAGGAGCGATCTCCGGCGCGCCAGGGCGATGCGCTTCGCCGCACGGTCGTCGTCCGCAACCAGCGCGGCCTGCACGCGCGCGCGGCGGCGAAATTCGTCAAGTTGGCGTCCCAGTTCGACGCCGACATCCGGGTATCGCGCGCGGGACAGACGGTATCGGGCGGCTCGATCATGGGCCTGATGATGCTGGCGGCGGGCCCGGGCACGGACGTCGAGATCGAGGCGCGCGGACCGGCGGCGGCGGCCGCGTTGCAGGCGGTCGTCGCGCTGGTCGAAGCCGGGTTCGACGAAAAGGATTGACCGCCCATGTCGTCGGCCATGTCATCGGAACGCCGGCCGGAGCGGAGCTTCAAGGGCCTCGGCGTGTCGCCCGGCATCGCCATCGGCCCGGCCTACGTGCGCGCGAGCGGCTCGGTCGAGGTGCCGACCTACGCGATCGCCGCGCGCGCGGTCGAGGCCGAACTCGCCCGCCTCGACGCCGCCGTCGCCGCCGCCCGGCGCCAGCTCGGCCGGCTCCGGACCAAGGCCAAGAGCCTGCGCGGCGCCGCCGCCGAGGAACTGGGCCACCTGCTCGACGTCTACGCGCAGATGCTCGGCGATTCGCGCCTGCTGCGCGGGGCGCGCGGGCGGATCGAGCGCGACCGCGTCAACGCCGAGGCCGCGGTCGACGCGGAGATCGGCGAAATCGCGCGCGCCTTCGCGGCGATGGACGATCCCTATCTCGCCGCCCGGCTGGAAGACATCCGCGGCATCGGCACCCGCCTGATCCGCAACCTGACGCGCGATCCGGTCAAGCCGTTTTCGATCGCGCCCAAGGGCTCGGTCATCGTCGCCGACCTGATCACCCCGGCCGAAGCCGCGCAATTGAATCCCGAACGCGTCGTCGGCTGCGCCGCCACGGTCGGCGGCGCGGAAAGCCACACCGCGATCATGGCCCGCGCGCTCGGCTTGCCCGCCGTGCTCGGCGTCGCCGGCCTGGTGGACTACGCGGAAAACGGAACCGTCGCCATCGTCGACGGCGACGCGGGGCGCGTGATCCTCGATCCCCAGCCTTCGACGCTCGCGGCTTACGAGCGCCGGCGCGAGGAGCGGCACCGCGAGGTGCGCCGGCTCGCCCGCCTGCGCGATTTGCCGGCGGCGACCCGCGACGGCGCCGAAATCATTCTCGAGGCGAACGTGGAGCTGCCGCTGGAAATGGACGCGGTTCGCCAGGCCGGCGCCGCCGGCGTCGGGCTGCTCCGCACCGAATTCATGTTCATGAACCGCGACGACCTGCCGAGCGAGGACGAACAGACGCGCGAACTGACCCGCGTCGTCGCCGCCATGGGCGGCCGCCCGGTCACCATCCGCACCCTCGACGTCGGCGCGGAGAAACTCGCCGCCGCGCTGACCGACGGTCTCGGCGGCGGCGGGCCTTCGGCGCTGGGCCTGCGCGGCATACGCCTCTCGCTGCAAAAGCGCGATACGCTCGAAACCCAGCTGCGCGCCATCCTCCGCGCCTCCGCCCACGGGCCGGTGCGCATTCTGCTGCCGATGGTGACCACGGCGGGCGAGGTGCGCAAGACGCGCGAAATCCTGGAACAGGTCGCGCGCCGCCTGCATCGCCGGCTGCCGGACAAGGACAAGCTGCCGCCGGTCGGCGCGATGATCGAGGTGCCGGGCGCGGCGCTCGCCGCCGATTCGCTCGCCAAGGTGTGCGATTTCATCGCCATCGGCTCCAACGACCTCACCATGTACACGCTCGCCGCCGACCGCGCCAACGAAACGGTCGCGCACCTGTTCGATCCGCTGCACCCGGCGGTGCTGCGCCTGATGCAGTTCGCGTCCGAGGCCGGCTTGCGCGCCGCCATTCCGGTCAGCATCTGCGGCGAGATCGCGGGCGATCCGCGCTACACCGCGCTGCTGGTGGGCCTGGGCTTCCGCGAACTCTCCATGGCGGCGGCGAGCCTGCCGCGCGTCAAGCAGCGCATCCGCGCCATGGACTCGCTCGCCGCCCGCCACCGCGCGCTCCTGATGATGGATCAGGTCGATTCGGTCCGGATCGCCATGCTGCTCGACGATTTCAACGCGCTGCAGGAGTAGGGGTCTTTCCCGGCTTGCCGAAGGGGGGATGCCCTGCTAAACCCGCACCCCTCCCGCGACCATAGCCCCCCGCAACCGGAATCTCCGCCATGCCCACCGCGCCCGATTACGTGATCAAGGACCTCGCCCTCGCCGATTGGGGCCGCAAGGAAATGAATATCGCCGAAACCGAGATGCCCGGCCTGATGGCGATCCGGCGCGAATACGGTCCGGCCAAGCCGCTCAAGGGCGCGCGCATCGCGGGCTCGCTCCACATGACCATCCAGACCGCGGTCCTGATCGAGACGCTGCAGGCGCTTGGCGCCGATATCCGCTGGGCGTCGTGCAACATCTATTCGACCCAGGACCACGCCGCGGCGGCCATCGCCGCCAAGGGCACGCCCGTGTTCGCGGTCAAGGGCGAATCCCTGGTCGATTATTGGGATTACACCCACCGCATCTTCGAATGGGCCGACGGCGGCGCGCCCAACATGATCCTCGACGACGGCGGCGACGCCACGCTCTTGATGCACCTCGGCTCGCGCGCGGAAAAGGATATTTCGGTCCTCGCCAAGCCGACGAGCGAGGAAGAAGAAGTTCTCTTCGCCGCCATCAAAAAGCGCCTGGCGGAGAAGCCGGGCTGGTATTCGGCCACCGCCAAGCACATCCGCGGCGTGACCGAGGAAACCACCACCGGCGTCCATCGCCTGTACGAGATGGAAAAGAAGGGCACGCTGCTGTTCCCCGCCATCAACGTCAACGACTCGGTCACCAAATCAAAATTCGACAACAAGTACGGCTGCCGCGAAAGCCTGGTCGACGGCATCCGCCGCGCCACCGACGTGATGATGGCGGGCAAGGTCGCCGTGGTCTGCGGCTACGGCGACGTCGGCAAGGGCTCGGCCGACAGCTTGCGCCACGCCGGCTGTCGCGTGCTGGTGACCGAGGTCGATCCCATCTGCGCGCTGCAGGCGGCGATGGAAGGCTTCGAGGTGACGACCATGGAAGACGCCGCCCCGCGCGCCGACATCTTCGTCACCGCCACCGGCAACATCGACGTCATCACCGTCGATCACATGCGGACGATGAAGGACCGCGCCATCGTCTGCAACATCGGCCACTTCGATTCGGAAATCCAGGTGGCGGGCTTGCGCAATTACAAGTGGCACAACGTCAAGCCGCAGGTGGACGAAATCGAGTTTCCCGACGGCAAGCGCATCATCCTGCTCGCGGAAGGAAGGCTGGTGAACCTCGGCTGCGCCACCGGCCACCCGAGCTTCGTCATGAGCGCCTCCTTCGCCAACCAGGTGCTCGCCCAGATCGAGATCTGGACCAACGGCGCCAAATACCAGAAGAAAGTCTACGTGCTGCCCAAGCACCTGGACGAAAAGGTCGCGGCGCTGCACCTCGACAAGCTCGGCGCCAAGATCACCAGGCTCACGCCCGCCCAGGCCAATTACATCGGCGTCGGCGCGGCCGGCCCGTTCAAGTCGGACGCCTATCGCTATTAAACCGCCAGCACGCGGGTCCGGTTGCGATCGAGAAAGAGAGAGACGCGGTCGTCTTTCTCGAAACCCGGCTCGCCCGGATCGTGGCTGGAATCGACCAGGATGTCGTGGCCGTTGACGCGCACCGCGTAGCGGACGTGGCTGCCGAGGAATTCGCGGTGCGCGACCGTGCCCTCGAAACGGACGCGGCCGTCGGGGGCGGCTTGGGCCGGGGCGGCGATGGTCAGGCTTTGCGGCCGGAACAGGAGCGCGCACGCCGCGCCCGCCGCCGGCGCCGCCGCCGCGACCGGAACGACCAGTCCGCCGGTCGAACGGAAGGCGGTTTCGCCCGCGCTTCGTTCGATCGCGCCGTCGAGCAGGTTGGCGGTGCCGAGGAACTTGGCGACGAAGCGGTTGACAGGATTGTCGTAAAGCTCGATCGGCCGGCCGACCTGCTGGATCACGCCGGCATCGAGCACGGCGATGCGGTCGGAAACGGTGTTGGCCTCTTCCTGGTCGTGGGTGACGAACACGGTGGTGAGGTCGAGGCGGCGCTGCAACTCGCGGATTTCGCGGCGCATCGTCACGCGCAAATTGGCGTCCAGGTTGGAGAGCGGCTCGTCGAGCAGCAGCACGCGCGGCCGGATGACGATGGTGCGCGCCAGCGCCACCCGCTGCTGCTGGCCGCCCGACAGCTGCGACGGCCGCCGTTCGCCGAATTCGGTGAGCCCGACCAGCTTGAGCGCCCAATCGACCCGCTCGCGGATTTCGTCTGCGGGCAGGCGCCGCTCCTCCAGCCCGAAGGCGACGTTCTTGCGCACGTTCAGGTGCGGCCAGAGCGCGTAGCTCTGGAATACCATGCCGACGTTGCGGGTCCAGGGAGGCTGACGGGTCACATCCTCGTCGCCGATGAGGATACGCCCGTCCGGCGGCGGTCCGAAGCCGGCGATAGCGCGCAGCAAGGTTGATTTGCCCGATCCCGACGGCCCGAGGAACGCGAAAAACTCGCCCGGCGCGATTTTCAGGCTCACGTCCTTGATGACGACGTTTTTGCCGAACGCGATCCGGACCCGATCCAGGATGATTCCGGCGGCGCGCGGCGCGGGTTGGGTATCCGGCTTCATGGCGCGGTCATTGTATGGGACCGGCTGCTTTCCTCGATGACGCGGTGGGAAAGATACGTCGCCAGGCCGACGATCACCACCGCGATCACGCCGAGCGCCGCGCCGGCGCCCCGGCCCGCCGGAGTTTGCATGAAGACATAGATGCCATAGGAAAGCGGTGCGTCGGTTTCGCTCGTCACCAGCATGATGGTGGTGGACAGTTCGACCGCCGCGGTCGCGAAACTGGTGACGAAGCCGGCGAGTATCGCGCCCAGCATCAGCGGCACGACAACGCGCTTGATCGTGCGCCATTTGGTGGCGCCGAGGTTTTCGGCCGATTCCTCGAGCGCCTCGCTCACCTGATGAAGGCCCGCGCTGCAGGCGCGGAGCGCGTAGGGCAGGCGCCGCACCGAAAGCGCGATCGCCAGGATCACCCACCAGGAGGCGAGCGATTGGCCGCTCCACGGCAACTGAAAATCGTAAAACGTGCGCAAATAGCCGATCCCGAGCACCAGGCCCGGAATGGCGATCGCCGACATGGCGACGTAATCGAGCCAGCGCCGGCCGGCCAAATCGGTGCGCATGACGATGTAGGCGATGGCGGTGCCGAGCACGACGTCGATCAGGGCCGCGACCGACGAATAGAGAAGGGTGTTGGTGATGAACTGCGGCGAGGTTTTGAACACCTCGGCGTAGTGGGCCATGGTGTAGGCGTCCGGCAGCGGCGCGAACGACCAAACGGTGCCGAAGGAGAGCAGCAAGAGGCCGATGTGCGGCGACAGCACCACCAGCAGGATGAAGGCGACCACGGCGTAGCAGCCGACCTGCTCCCACGGGCGCAGGTCGCGCTTGCTTAACCCCCCGCCGCCCTTCTGCGTGGTGGCGTAGTCCTTGCCGCGCAGCGTCAACAGCGCGCCCCAAACCGCGCCGAGCGAAAAGACGACCAGCAATACCGAGATCACGTAGCCCATCGGGTCGTTGATGCCGATGGTGGTGATGCGCAAGTACCCTTGCGGCGCGAGCATGTTGTTGACGTTGAGCAACAGCGGCGTGCCGAGGTCGTCGAACACCTTGAGGAACACAATCGAGGCGCCGGCCACGTATCCGGGCATGGCCAGCGGAAAGACCACGCGCCGGAACAGACGGAAACCGTGGGCGCCGAGGTTCTGCGCCGACTCCTCCATGGTGCGGTCGATGGTCACCAGGCTCGCCGACAGGTTGATCAGGATGAACGGGAAATAATGGATGCTTTGCACGAAGATGACGGCGTTAAGTCCCCGCATGAACGGGACGTTGATCCCGAACCAGTCGCCAAGCAGCAGATTGAGCGTCCCATTCGACCCGAAGATCATCTGCATCGCCACCGCGCCGACGAACGGGGTCATGATCAGGGGAATAAAGCCGAGGCTCTGGATCAACACCGCGCCCTTGAAATTGAAGCGGGTGGTGAAATAGGCGAGCGGCAGCGCGATCAGCGTCGAGCAGATCACCGCCATGCCCGCTACGTAGATCGAATTCCAGAACGATTCCAGGAACAGCGACGTGTTGAAGAAGTCGACGAAGTTGATCAGGGTGAAAGCGCCGGTGTGCGGGTCGAGAAAAGCGACGAAGATTACGCGCACGACCGGGATCACCAGAAACACGAGCAAAAAAACCGCGACCGCGAGCGCGACCGTAGCGCGACCCCACTGGATGCGCGGGCGGGCGACAGTAATGACGGCGTCGGTCATGCGCGCGGGCGGCCGTTCTTTCCAATGGTCGGGCCTGCGCCGATCGCCTCGCGGCAACCGGCGCGGTCCCGGTGAACGGCAACGCTACAGCATCTTCCGCGCTTTTTCCGCCAGATCCTTGGCCTTGGCGTAATTCGCCTTGGCGAACGCGTCCCAGCGTTCCTCGATCTGGGCCTGGCGCTCGGCCGGCTTCTGCCCCTTTTCGACCGGCTTGAACGCGCCGGCGAGCTTGGGGTCGTTGGCTTCCGCCTCCTTGATCGGCATGGCCGCGATCAGGGAGCGCGCCTCGGCGATCATCGCCTTGGCCGCCGCGTTCGGTTTCTTGGCGAGCGCGGCTTCGGCTTCGTGGATTGCCTTGGTCGCCGCCTTGAGGTCGTTGAGGCGGAAGGTGATGATTTGGTCGAACAAAGAATTGACCAGGTTGTAGCGGCCTTCCGAAAGAACGGTGTCGAACTTGACCGCCGCTCCGATCGAGGAATCCTTGAACGGATTGGGCATGCCGGCCGGCGCCTGGGCGTAGGCCGCGGGCAGCACCGGCAAGCGCATGATGCCCTTGTCGAACAGGATTTCCTGGCCTTCGGGCGAGAGCAGAAATTCGATGAACGCTTCCGCCGCGCGCGGGTGCGGCGCGTTCTTGACGATGCCGACATTGGCCGGCACCAGGGTGGTCACCGTCGGGTAGACGAACTCGACCGGAAAGCCGCTCGCCGCCGAGGAGAATCCGAAGAAGTCGATGACGATGCCGATGCCGAAGGTGCCGCTGTTGACGCCGTCGGGCACGCCGAAGCTGCGTTCGGTGACCTGCGCGAAGTTGCCGGCCATCGCCTTGACCGTCGCCCAACCCTTGTCCCAGCCCTCGCCCTGCAGGATGGTTTCGATGGTCAGGTGCGTGGTGCCGGAACGCGACGGCGCCGAAATCGCCACGTGATCGAAATAGACCGCTTTTTCGAGGTCCGCCCATTCCTTCGGCGCCGGAAGCTTCTTCGCCGCCATGTAGCGGGTGTTGTACATGATGCCGTAACCCGACGCGGCGAAACCGGAATAGAACCCGTCCGGGTTGTGGACCGGGAACGCGCCGATCTTGGCGGCGATGCCGGCGGCCTTCGGCCGGTAGGGCTGCAGCAGCTTTTCGTTCTTGAGCACTTCGAACGCGTCCGGCGCCGAAGCCCAGAACAGGTCGGTCTGGTTGTTGGACGCGGTTTCCTGCAGGAACTTGATGCCGGCGTTGGTCTGTTTGTTGAGCACCTCGACCTTGGTGCCGGGGTATTTCTGCTGGAACGCCTTTTGATAAGGCGCGGTCAGGTCCTTCGAAAACGACGTCACGATGACGACCTTGTCCTCGAGTGCGGCGGCCGACACGGACCCGGCCAGGAACGCCGTTGCGGCGGCAAGCCCGGCCAACGCGCGACGGAAGCGGTTCGACATGACGGCTTCTCCCTACGTTCAAAGAAGGTTCGAAACGGACCCCGCGCGTATTGGACCGAATCGGCGCTCGGGTGTCCAGTCTCGAAGCGTTACGAGCCGTGGAAGACCTTGGGAACGCCCAAGATCTTGACCGGATCGTCGCCGGCCTTGAGTTGCATCAACTTCAGCAACTCGGGACGGATTTGCTCCCACTGTTCGCGCGCCAGCGCCTTGCCGGGTTCGGTCTTGGCCTCTTCGAACAGGCGGAAGAACACGTAATAGACCACGTGCGCTTCCTCGACCGCCCCCTTGGCGCCCCAACGCTTGGCGGCGAGCGTGCGCCACTTGCTGCCGTCGGGCACGACCGATTCCGGCGCGAACTGGGAAATCAAATCCGCGTCGTGGGCGATGCGGGCGATATCGCCTTCCGGTTCGGGGTAGAGGGCCTCCCACGCGGCCTTGCGTCCGGCGGCGTCGTCGATCGACTGGCGGAAGTACCAGTAGCCGGTGGAGTGGCCGACGATCGCGGCCTGCACGCGGTCGATGTCCTTGGCCGAGAAGCCGTCGACGGTTTTCAGGATTTCGCCCGCGGCCAACGCGCTGGTCAGATGATGCACGAGGGCACGATTGCCGCCGACCTTGGGATTTTTGAGCACCGCCTCGTCCGCCCAGAAACGCGGCGCGTCCTTGAAGTAGCCGGCCTGCCTGAGGCGGGCGACCATGGCCGCGGTCTCGCCGAACACTTTCGGGTTGGTCAGTACGGCGTCCTTTTCCTCCTTGTCGATGTTGTGGAGGATGTCGGTGACGACCGCAAGCCGGCGCTCGGCCGTGGCGAGCTTGCTGTCGAGCGCCATCTTGTAGGCGAGCGCCGAACAGATGCGGTTGTGCAGGATATCCTGTTCCGGTTCCTTCATCTGGCGGACCGAAACTTCGATCATGCGGTCCATGACCTTTTGCGCGTCGGGGAACTCCTTGAGATAGGCCTGCTCCCAGGCGAGATACGGTTGACCCAGTTCGTACTTGTCCTGGCTCGCGGCGAAAGCCGGACCCTGCGTGAGAAGCGCGAGTACCGCGCCCAGCGCGACGACGGTTTTCATGACGTTCTCCATCGATGGAATCGGGATTTTAAAAATAATAAATCGCCGATCGGGCGGCGGCATTGACCTGCGTCAACCCGATTCGCCTTGACACCAGGATGTTCCGGCCACGGCGTGTTCCCGGGAAGCCCGGCTTGGCGCGCCATCCGGCTCGCGGCTTGGCCCCGAATCCGCAATCCCACTAAGATTCCCGGCCATGACGGGGGCCGAAAACCTGCTCTATCCGGCGCTGACGGCGGGGATCGCGCTGCTGATGGGCGCGCCCGCCGTTCTTTATTACAAGCGCGCGGCCGAGCGGGCGTCCAACCGGGCCCTGCTCGCCGCCGAGGACGCCGACCGGGCCCGCGCGCTGCTCGCCGCTTGTCCGGACGCGAGTTTCGTGTTCGAGGGCGCGCGCGGCACCGAATTCTGCTCGCGCCGCTTGGCGCGGCTGCTCGGCCTCGGCGCCGACGGGCACGCGCTCCGCTTCGCCGACGTGCTGGCCGCGCTTCCCCCCGCCGACGCCGAAACGCTCGCTCGCGCGACCGAACGCCTGAGGAGCGACGGCACGATTTTCGATACGGTGGTCACGCGGGGCGGCATTCCGATCGCGGTCGCGGGCACCCGCGCGCGCGACGCCGGCGGCGGCACGGTCGCCGATTCGCTTTGGTTCCGTCCGATGCCCGGAACGCCCGCGCCCTCGACCCCGGCGTCCGAAGCCGCGCCGTCTCCGGCGGCCGAGGGCGAAACCTTCGCCGCCGACATCCTGGAATCGCTCGCGACCCCGGTCGCCGTGTTCGCCGCCGACGGCCGGCTCGCCGCGTGCAACGCCGCCTGCGCCGGGTTGTGGCGGCTCGAACGCCGGTGGCTGGAAACCGGCCCGCATCTGGGCGAAGTCCTGGAGGCGCTGCGCGCGCGCCGCCGTCTGCCGGAAGTTCCCGATTTCCACGCCTACAAGGCCGAACAACTGGCGCTGCTGCGTCTCGCCCAACCGGCGCAACCCGCCTTGATCCATCTTCCCGACGACACGGTGTTGTCCATGCGCGCGAGCCCGCGCCAGGGCGGCGGCGCGGTGTTCGTCTACGAGGACGTGACCGGGGAGCTTGCGTTGAAATCCTCGCTCAAGACCGCGACCCGGGTCCAGGACGTGACCCTCGACAACCTGCACGAGGGCGTCGCCGTGTTCGGCGCCGACGGGCGCCTGAAGCTCGCCAACCGCGAATTCGCCCGGCTTTGGAACTTGAAACCGGAATCCCTCGCCGCCGGCCTGCGGCTCGCCGATTTCATCGAGGCGATGCGCCCCTTCCGCCGCGACGTGGAGGATTGGCCGGCGTTCGCCGAACGGCTCGCCGGGCGGCTGCTGTCGCGGCGCAAGGGCGAGGGGCGGATCGAGCGCTCGAACGACACGGTGATCGATTACGCGACCGTGCCCCTGCCGGACGGGGCCGTGCTGCTCGGCTACCTCGACGCCACCGACCGCGCGCGCACCGAGGAAACGCTGCTCGAGCGCGCGCTCGCCTTCGAGGAGGCGGCGCGGCTGAAATCCCAGTTCATCGCCAACGTCAGCCACGAAATCCGCACGCCGCTCACCAGCGTGATCGGCTTCGCCGAGACGCTCGACGCCGGCTACTTCGGAACCCTCAACCCCCGGCAGACGGAATACGTCCGGCACATCCACGAATCGGCCCGCGGCCTGATGGAGGTGGTGAGGGACATTCTCGATCTCGCCTCGATCGAAGCGGGCACGCTGGAGTTGGAGCTCGACGCGGTCGACGTTCACGCCATGCTGGTCGCGGTGCTGAATCTGGTGCGCGAGCGGGCGCGAAAGCGGGATTTGCGCCTGGAATTCGACGCGCCGCACGACATCGGCTGGCTCCGGGCGGACGAAAAGCGCCTCAAGCACGTTCTTTTCCATCTGCTCAGCAACGCCATCGCGTTCACGCCGCCGCGCGGCGGCGTGCGGCTGCTCGCCGCGCGCGAAGGGGACGAAATGGTCTTCGCCGTCGCCGACACCGGCGTCGGTATCCCGCTCGCGGACCTGGAGCGGGTGCATAAGGCGTTCGAAAAGGTGGTGCCCGTCCGCCCGGCGGGCGTCGGCAACGCCGGGGCCGGCGGCGCCGGAACCGGTAACGCCGGAACCGGTGGGGCCGGACTGGGGCTGACCCTGGTGCGGCGCCTGATCGAACTGCACGGCGGCACGTTCGAACTGAAATCGCTGCCCAATCGCGGCACCACTGCCACCTGTCGGATTCCCGCCGGCGGCGCGAAAGCCAAGGACGCGTTCCAGATGTAAAGACGGCGCGACCGCTTCAGCGCCAAGGCATCCAGCCGCCGATGCCGAGCCAGAGGGCGGCGAACGACATCGACAACAGCGTCATCGGCACGCCGGCGCGGGCGAAGTCGCGAAACGTCAGCGCCACGCCCGCGACGGCCGCCCGTTCGGCGACGATGAGGTTGGCGAGGCTGCCGACGATGAGGAAATTGCCGGCGAGCGTCGACAGCAGCGCAAGACCGTAGAGCGCGCCCGGACTCGCGTCCGTCCACACCGCCATCAACAGGATCACCGCCGGGACGTTGCCGATGCCGTTGCTCAACACCAGCGCGAGCGGCGCCAGCACCGCGATGTTATCGGGCAAAAGCGCGCGGGCCCCGAGCCAGGCGAGGCCGTCCGCCGCGAGGCCGGTGCCGGCGAAAGCAGCGGTTACCGTGAACAAACACGCGAACAGCAAAAGCAGATGCCAATCGACCGCGCCGATCATCGCGCGGCTGGCCATCGTTCGGCTCGCGAGCAGCAGCGCGGCGATGGCGAGCGCGCCGATTTCGCGCGGAACCGGCGTGAGAAACAGGGCGACGAGGGCCAGCGCGGCGGCCAAGCCCTTCGCCGTCTGCCAACGATCGAATTCGGGCAACGGCGCGGCCGCGGGTTCGACGCCGCCCGCCGTCGCGAAGGATTCGCGCCAGACGAAACGGGTCACGGCGAACACGACGGCCATCGCCATCAGCGCCGGAACGCCGCAGGCGGCGATGAATTCCCAGAAATCGAGGCCGCCCAGCTGCCCGATCAGGATATTCTGCGGATTGCCGATGATGGTGGCGGCCGAGCCGGCGTTGCTGCCGCCCGCGAGGCCGACGAGGAAGGGCCTGGGATCGAGACCGCGCGCCTTGAGCCCGGCGCACAAAAGGGGAGTCATGGCGTAAACCACGATGTCGTTGGCGAGCACCGCCGAGAGCGCGCCGGCGACCGCGACCGTGAGGCCGAGAAGGACGGTCGGCGAGGCGCGCGCCCCGGTGACGGCGGCGGCGCAGACGTCGTAGAACCCGGCGCCCGCGAACTGGGCGGACAGCAGCATCAAGGCGAACAGCAGAAGAAGTGTCGGCGCGTCGACCGCGCGCCCGATCGCCGCGACGTCGGTCGCGCCGAACGCGAGCAGGGCGGCGACCGCCATCAGCGCGATGCCGGTGCGGTCGATCTTGAGGCCGGGCACCCGCCCGAACGCCATGCCGGCGTAGGTGGCGAGAAAGACAACGACGATCAGGACGTGCGATCGGTCCATATGCCGGCCGGAGGATATCCGTCCGCTATTTGCTGCGCGCGAAGGCGAGGCCGATCCCGGCCGCGATCAGCAACGCGCCCGAAATCCGGTTTTGCGCCCGGGCATGGGTGGCCAACAACTGCCGCGCGCGTCCCGCCGTCAGCGCCCATCCGATATCGACGACGCAGACAATGGCGAGAAACGTCGCCGACAGGATCGCCATTTGCGGACCGATCGCCCGGCTCGGATCGACGAACTGGGGAAAGAACGCGCCGAGAAAAAACAGCACCTTGGGATTGGTGAGGGCGACGACCAGCGCGCGGCCGAAAATCTTGCGGCGCGACACGACGCGGGCGGCAACTTCCGACAAATCGGGAATCGGGGCCCGCCACTGGACGACGCCGAGGTACACGAGATAAGCGACGCCGACCCAACGGATCGCGTCGAACCACCGACCCGCGCCGGCGAGCAGTTCCGCCATGCCGAACGCCGTGAGGGCGATCTGCGCGGCCATGGCCGAACTGGTCCCGGCGACCGTGAGCAGGCCGTAGCGCGACCCGAAAGCGACGCTGTTGCCGACGATCAGCGCGACGTTCGGTCCGGGCGTGAGCATGAGGACCGCGACGGCGAGGACGAAAGCCGAGAAGAGGCCGGGATCGATCATGACGCGGACGCCTCGTCGGCCCAGGCGGCAAGCGCATCGGCGAGCCGTTTCGCGCTCGCGGGATCGAGGTCGAGGAGCGTGAAGCGGCTTCCTTCCTTGATCCTGACCCGGAGCAGGTTGAGGCCGCCCTCGTACTCGACCTTCTGGAGGGCGATTTTCTTGCCCCAGGGCGCGTCGAAAGCATCGATTTCGCCGCGAATGGTGTAAAGCGCCACGGAAGCCTCCTTCTGCGTTCTCAAACCGTCGCGATCCGGTCGTAGCTGCGCGCCCGCCAGACCAGCCGCTTATGCGCCGCGTCGTCGCGAAACGCGGTGCGCCCATGCAGCACGTTGTTGCAGATGACGCCTTCGCCCGGCTCGAGGCGATGGCGGACCACATAGGGCGAGGCGGGATCGTCGAGGATATCGGTCAACGCCTCGGCGGCGGCGCGCACGCGCGCGTCGTCGAGCCAGACGATGCTGCGGGTCCGCGCGGTGTAGCGCATGTGCAACGCGCCGCTCGCCGGATCGACCGAAAAGACGGGGCCCGTGCGCGCGGGGCGCGGTTCGCGCCCGTCGGCTTCGTCGGCGGGGACGGTCATGGCTTCGGGATGGAAGAGCGCGGCGACCAGGTCCGGGTCGCGCTCGCGCAGCAGGATGTAGACGATCTCGTGGTCCATGATCCGGCTTTCGCCGCCTTCGGCCGCGCTCTGTTCGCAGTGGAGCAGGAAGCCCCGGATCTGGCGATCGGGCGCGTTGTAGTAGCCGTCGGTGTGCCATTGAATCGGGCGGTCGGTATAGGGGATGTAGCGCTTCGCGCCGCCTTTCCGCACGGTTACCTGGCTGAGGCCGTCGTCGTCGGCCATGGGGTTGGAATCGAGCCGGCGTAGACCGAACGCCCGGGCGAGGCCCTGGGCGACGTCGCGCCCCGGCATGCCTTTCGCCGGCGTCCGGTATAGAAAAAAATTTGTGCATCGCACAATTTCAGCGGCTTCGGCGCGCTCGGAGCCCGAGGGGTCGATCGGGTCGGCTATTCTCACAAAAAATCTTTCCTTATTAAAAGGATATGCGGATAGCTTCATATCACGCCAACGGGCGTATGGCGCTTTTTCCGCGAGCGCGAAAGGACCTTGCGTGGGCAGGTTGGAATCCATGCGAACAAAAACCATATGTGCAAAGGCACATTAAGAATATTGCATATTAGATTTTAGTCACCTATGATCCATCGTCTATCGTTCGATTGGTTAGGCCGGCTGCACCTGATTCACATTCGCAGGTCGACCGCGCCGGGAGCAAGTGCACGTTATTTTTTACGCGCGCCGCGAGGGAGGAACCAATGGCTCAAGATACCACCGCCAAGTCCGGCAAGGCGATGCCGGCGACCCCGTTACTCGATCAGCTCGAAAGCGGCCCTTGGCCGAGTTTCGTCACCGGCTTGAAGCGCCTCGCCCAGTCCGAGGACAAACAATACGCGCCGATGATGAAGGACCTGCTCGGCCAGCTCGAGCACTCCTACGAAACGCGCAAGGGTTATTGGAAAGGCGGCACGGTCGGCGTGCGCGGCTACGGTGCCGGCATCATCCCTCGTTTCTCGGAAGTGCGCGAGAAGTTCCCCGAATCCTCCGAATTCCACACCTTCCGCGTCCAGCCGCCGGCGGGCATGCATTACGACACCGCCACCATGCGCAAGCTGTGCGACATTTGGGAAAAGTACGGCTCCGGGCTGATCGCCTTCCACGGCCAGTCGGGCGACATCATGTTCCAGGGCATCCGGACCGACAAGGTTCAGGCCTGCTTCGACGAACTGAACGAGATCGGCTTCGACCTCGGTGGCGCGGGCGCGGGCGTGCGCACGTCCATGAGCTGCGTCGGCGCCGCGCGCTGCGAGCAGTCCTGCTATAACGAGCAGAAGGCGCACCGGATGACGATCAACTCGCTGCTCGAGGAGATGCACCGGCCGGCGCTGCCCTACAAGTTCAAGTTCAAGTTCTCCGGCTGCGCCAACGACTGCGTCAATGCCTCGCACCGGTCCGACTTCGCCGTGCTCGGCACCTGGGCCGACGACATGCAGGTCGATCAGGACGAGTTCAAGAAGGCGGTCAAGCAGCGCGGCCGCAAGGAAATCATCGACCAGGTCATCAATATGTGCCCGACCCGGGCGCTGAGCCTGAACGACGACGATACCCTCGACGTCGACAACAAGAGCTGCGTGCGCTGCATGCACTGTATCAACGTGCTGACCAAGGCGCTGAAGCCGGGCAAGGTACGCGGCGCGACGGTGCTCGCGGGCGGCAAGCGTTCGCTCAAGATCGGCGATCTGATGGGTACCGTGCTGGTGCCATTCATGCGTCTCGAAACCGAGGAAGACTACGAAAAGCTCGTCGATCTCGGCCGCCGCGTGCTCGAGTTCTGGGCGGAAAACGCCCTCGACCACGAGCGCCTGGGCGAGATGATCGAGCGCATCGGCCTGGTCAACTTCCTCGACGGCATCGGCCTCGAACCCGACGCCAACATGGTCATCCATCCGCGCACCAGTTCCTACGTCCGCCTCGATGGCTGGGACGAGGAAGTGGAAAAGTGGAAGGCGCGCCAAGCCGCCAAGGCGTCGGCCGAGGCACCCAAAGCCGCCGCCGCCGAATAACCCCATCCGACCGGGACCGACAGCCATGAGCCAACCGCAAGCGCCGACCCCGCAAGCCACCCCGCAAATGCAGGCGCCCAAGGCACCGCCGCCGCGCATGCCCGACGAATGCGGCGTGCCCGACCCGATGCCCTTGATGCATCCATTGATGCGCAAGAACTTCGGCCAGTGGGCGTGGCACGACCGGCCGCGGCCGGGCGTACTCCATCACGTCGCCAAGAACGGCGATCAGCTGTGGACCGTGAAGGCGGGAACCCAGCGGCAGATGGACGTCTACACCATCCGCAAAATTTGCGAAATCGTCGACAAGTACGGCGAAGGGCACATGCGCTTCACGGCGCGTTCCAACATCGAGATCGGCGTCGCCGACGAAAAGAAGGTGGCGCCCCTGATTGAAAAGCTGGAAGCCGAAGGCTTCCCGGTCGGCGGCACCGGCAATTCGGTATCCATGATCTCCCACACCCAAGGGTGGCTGCACTGCGACATCCCCGGCACCGACGCCTCGGGCGTGGTCAAGGCGCTGATGGACGAGCTCTACGAAGAGTTCAAGAAAGAGGAAATGCCCAACCGGGTCAAAATCACGACCTCGTGCTGCCAGATCAACTGCGGCGGCCAGGGCGACATCGCCATCAACGTCCAGCACACCAAGCCGCCCAAGATCAACCACGATCTGGTCGCCAACGTGTGCGAACGCCCGGCGGTGATCGCGCGCTGCCCGGTCGCCGCGATCCGTCCGGCGCTGGTCAACGGCAAGCCCTCGCTTGAGGTCGACGAACGCAAGTGCATCTGTTGCGGCGCGTGCTATCCGCCGTGCCCGCCGATGCAGATCAACGACCCGGAAAACTCCAAGCTCGCGATCTGGGTCGGCGGCAAGCATTCCAGCACCCGCTCGAAGCCGGCGTTCCACAAGCTGGTGGCGGCCGGACTGCCCAACAACCCGCCGCGCTGGCCCGAGGTCGCCCAAGTGGTCAAAACCATCCTCTACGCCTACAAGGAAAACGCCCGGGCGTGGGAGCGGATGAACGAATGGATCGACCGCATCGGCTGGCCCCGGTTCTTCGAGTTGACCGGTCTGCCGTTCACCAAGTACCACATCGACGATTGGCGCGGCGGCCGGGCGAGCCTGAACGCTTCCAGTCACGTGCACTTCTGAGGCCGCGACGATTCGTACCCCGATGGCGAGAGGCCATCGGGGCGCGACCTGAAGCGTCGGCATTATCGAACAGACCGAGATCGCGGCGATGAAATTCGGCATTCTGGTCAACGAAGGACCGTTCAACCACCAGGCCTCCGATTCGGCCTATCAGTTCGCCAAGGCCGCGATCGCCAAGGGCCACCAGGTGATGCGCGTGTTCTTCTATTACGACGGCGTCAACAACGCCAACAAGCTGTCCGAACCGCAATCGGATGACCGCAACCTGGTCAAGCTGTGGGGCGATATGGCGAAGGCGCACAAGGTGGACCTGGTGGTGTGCGTCGCGGCGGGCCTGCGCCGGGGCATCAAGGACCAGGTCCTGGCGGAAGGGTTCCGGATTTCGGGCCTTGGCCAGTTGACCGAGCTCGGCATCGCCGCCGACCGCCTGCTGGTGTTCGGCGACTGAGGGAGAAAGCGCGATGAGCGAAGAACCCGTTTTCGAAACCGAAGGCGTCGTCAAGAAGTTCATGTTCGTGAACCGCAAGGCGCCCTATGGTACCATCTACCCGCTCGAGATTCTGGAATCGGTGCTGATTTCGGCCGCTTTCGACCAGGACACGTCGGTCGCTTTCCTCGACGACGGCGTATTCCAGATCAAGAAGGGCCACGATCCCAAGGAACTCGGCATGAAGAACTTCTCGCCGACGTTCCGCGCCCTCGCGGGCTACGACATCGAGAAGCTCTACGTCGAGAAGGAATCGATGGAAGCGCGCGGGCTGACGCCCGACGATTTCGTGGTCAAGGTGCAGGTCGTGCCCGCGGCCGAGCTCGGCAAGCTGATGGCCGAGCAGGACGTTCTGATCACCGGCTGAATCGAGGCGCATCGCGCATGCTGCACACGGTCAACAAATCGCCCTTCGAGCGCAACGCGCTCGATTCCTGCCTCCGACTCGCGGCCCCGGGCAGCGCGATCCTGCTGATCGAGGACGGCGTCTACGGGGCGCTTGCGGGAACGGCCCAATCGGCCAAGGTCGAGGCCGCGACCCGGACCCATGACATCTACGTTCTGGGGCCGGACCTCAAGGCGCGCGGTCTGGAAGAAACCCGGGTCATCGGCGGAATCAAGGTCGTCGATTACGGCGGGTTCGTCGACCTCGCCGTTGCCAAGAGAACGGTCAATTCGTGGCTTTGAACCACTTCAGCCGCTAGCGCGGTCCAACATCGCAGAGAGAGGAGACTGTATCGTGCCATACACCGTTAACGGAAACACCATCGAGACCGATGAAGAGGGCTATCTCACAGACCTCAGTATCTGGAGCAAAGAAATCGCCGCGGCTATCGCCCAGGCCGAGAACGTCAACATGACCGACGAGCACTGGGAAGTGGTCAACTTCCTGCGCGACTACTACAACGAATACCAGATCGCCCCGGCGATCCGCGTGCTGACCAAAGCGATGAAAGAAAAGTTCGGACCGGAGAAGGGCAACAACAAGTACCTTTACGACCTGTTCCCCTACGGGCCGGCCAAGCAGGCGTGCAAAATCGCCGGCCTGCCCAAGCCGACCGGTTGCGTCTGAGCGCGCCAAGGGCCGGAAGCACGCAACGCTTCCGGCCGAAAGGTCCAGGCATGGGCGCGTCCCGCCGCTAGGCGGGCGCAGGCGCAAGACGCGCATCCGGCCGCGCCAGGAGTATGGACATGACCGCGCTGACCGTCACCTATGCCCTTCTCTTCTACGCGGCGACGGCGGTGTTCGGCCTCGGCCTCGCTTACCGGATTTGGCTCTACGCGAAGACTCCCGCGCCGCTCAAGATTCCGACCCCGCCCGCGCCGCTGACCAAAAGCGGGGTCGCCTTCCGCCTCGCGCGCGAAGTCGTCTTGTTCGAAAGCCTGTTCAAGTCGAACAAGTGGATCTGGCTGTTCGCCGCCCTGTTCCACGCGGCGCTGGTGCTCGTCCTGCTGCGCCATCTGCGTTATTTCCAGGAGCCCGTCTGGGAATGGGTCAAGCTGATCCAGCCCTTCGGCCTATACGCCGGTTTCGCCATGGTCGCCGGGCTCGCCGGGTTATGGGCGCGCCGGTTCCTGGTCGAGCGGGTGCGCTATATCTCGTCCCTTTCCGATCACCTGATGCTGGCGCTGCTGGCCGGCATCGGGCTTTCCGGGCTGGCGCTCAAATACGTGGAGCGGACCGATATCGTCGCCCTCAAGGCGTTCGCCCTCGGCCTGATGCGGTTCGATTGGCAGCCGTTGCCGGCGGAACCCTTCCTTCTCGTTCATCTCGCCTTGGTCGCGGTGCTGATGATCGTGTTTCCGTTCAGCAAGCTCCTGCACGCGCCCGGCGTGTTCTTCAGCCCGACCCGCAATCAGGTCGACGATGCGCGCTCGCGCCGCCATCTCGCGCGCTGGGCGGCGGCGCTCGACCAGGGCCGGCCCTAGGGAATCCCATTCATGGCCGCGCCCCAATACACCAAGCCCGAGTTGACGGACGATCTCGTGATTCCGGCCATTGCGGAAAATGCGATGGCGCACTCCAAGCCGTTTGTCGCCAAGCCGGAACACCAGCAGCCGCTCGGCTTTCCGGGGGAGTTGGTCGAGGATTGGCACGACAAGGCGATCGCCAAGATGGGCGAGTTGCTGGAACGCTCGCGCGCGCTCCGGGTCTTTCTCGACTCTTGCGTCAAGTGCGGCGCCTGCACCGACAAGTGCCACTATTTCCTCGGCACCGGCGATCCCAAGAACATGCCGGTCGCGCGCCAGGACCTCCTGCGCCAGGTCTACCGCCGCCATTTCACGCTTGCCGGCCGGTTCTTTCCCGCGCTCGTCGGCGCCAAGGACTTGACGCGCGAAGTGCTCGACGACTGGTATTCCTATTTCCATCAGTGCTCGCAGTGCCGGCGCTGCGCGGTGTTCTGCCCCTACGGCATCGACACCGCGGAAATTTCCATGGCCGGGCGCGAGATCATGGACCACATCGGGATGGGCCAGAAGTACAGCAACGAAATCATCGGCAAGGTCCACAAGTTCGGCAACAACCTGGGTCTGCAGGAAAAGGCGCTGCGCGCGACGCTCGAAGGCCTTGAAGACGACATGGAAGAGGAAACCGGCGTGCGCATCCGGATTCCCCTGAACGAGAAAGGCGCCGAGGTCTTGCTGGTGACGCCGTCGGCGGATTTCTTCGCCTCGCCCCACATCGAAGGCTTGATGGGCTATGCCAAGGTGTTCCACCAGGCGGGCATCCGCTGGACGGTATCGTCGTTCGCCTCGGAGGCCGCCAATTTCGCCCTGTTCGTCGGCTCCTACGAGCAGATGCAAAAGATCGCGCTTCGCATCCGCCAGGCCGCGCTCGATCTCGGCGTCAAGCGCATCGTCTTCGGCGAATGCGGGCACGCCTGGCGCGTCGCCTACAGCTTCCTCAACACGCTCGCGGGCCCGTGGGATTTCCTCGATCCGGCCTACCCGACGCCGCAGCACATTTGCGAGCTTACCTACGACCTGATCCAGAAAGGTGTCATCACCTTCGACAAGTCCAAGAACGACGACAAGGTCATCACCTTCCACGATTCCTGCAACGTCGCGCGCGGCTCGCGCATGGGCGCGGAACCGGGCGGGCAGTTCCGCATTCCGCGCGAAATCATCAAGGCCTGCTGCAACAATTTCGTCGACATGCGCGCCGATACCATTGGCGAAAAGACCTTCTGTTGCGGCGGCGGCGGCGGGTTGCTCACCGACGACTTGATCGAGCTTCGGGTCAAGGGCGCCATGCCCCGGATGCAGGCGCTCAAGGAAGTCGTAACCGGGCGCGGCGTCACCCACATGGCCGCCATCTGCGCCATCTGCAAGAGTCAATTCACCAAGGTTCTGCCGGAATACGGCATGGACATGGACATGATCGTCAGCGTGCATCAGCTGGTGAGCAACGCGATCCGGATCGAACCGGCAAAGACGATGTAATTCGGAATTCAGTGAAAGGGACGCGCCATGAACGTTGAAACGCCGAAAAAGGCCGAGAAGGCTCTGACCTACCGCCGTTACGAGGACGGCAAGAACAAATGGCGCGACCTGCAGCACCAGATTTTCCAGGCGAGCTGGTCGCACAAGTGCCCGACCTACGTGCACCGCACGCCGCCGTGTCAGGGCAGCTGCCCCTCCGGCCACGACATTCGCGGCTGGCTTCAGATCGCGCGCGGCATCGACAAACCGCCGGTCGCCGGCATGACGTGGCAGGAATACGCGTTCCGGCGCATGGCCAAGGCCAATCCGTTTCCCTCGGTCATGGGCCGGGTGTGTCCGGCGCCATGCGAAACCGGCTGCAACCGCAACGCGGTCGACGACTTCGTCGGCATCAACGGGGTCGAGCAGTATGTCGGCGACTGGGCGATCCATCACAATATGACCTTCACCAAGCCGGAAAAGGAAACCGGCAAGAAGGTCGCCATCATCGGCAGCGGCCCGGCGGGCATGTCGGCGGCGCTTTACTTGCGCGAACGCGGCCACGGCGTGACGCTGTTCGAATCGCAACCCGAACTCGGCGGCATGATGCGCTACGGCATTCCCGGTTACCGCACGCCGCGCGACATGCTCGACGCCGAGATCAAGCGCATCGTCGACACCGGCGTCGTGGTCAAGACTGGCGTGCGCGTCGGCAAGGACGTGCCGGTCGAACAACTGGAGCGCGATTTCGACGCCATCTTCTGGGCGATCGGCGCGCAAGTCGGTCGCCCCCTGCCGGTGCCCGGCTGGGACGCGCCCAACTGCATCGCCGGCGTGGAATTCCTGCGCGCCTTCAACGAAGGCCGGCTCAAGGTCGTGGCCAAGCGCGTGGTGGTGGTCGGCGGCGGCGACACCTCGATCGACGTCGCCTCGGTCGCCCGCCGGCTCGGCTACATCTCCCACGGCCGCGACGTTCCCGCGCCGGAAGCGGTCGTTCACGGTCATACCGCCCAGGACGTCGCCGGCGTCATGCGGCGCGAAGGGGTCAAGGCGGTGCTGACCTCGCTTTTCCCCGTCGAGCAGATGACCGCGGCGGCGCGCGAGCGCGAGGACGCCATGCGCGAAGGCGTCGAGATCAAGGGCGGCGTGATGCCGCTTGAGGTACTCAAGGGGCCGGACGGCCGCGCGCGCGCGCTGAAAATGTGCCAGTGCACCATGAAGGGCATGACCCCGGTGCCGACGCCGGGCACCGAATTCGAAATCGAGTGCGACTTGATCGTTTCGGCCATCGGCCAGGGCGGCGACCTCAAGGGCATGGAAAGCTTCGACAACGGCAGGGGCCTGATGACGGTCGAAAGCACCTACCAGGTCAAGGACAAGCCCAAACACTTCGCCGGCGGCGACATCGTGCGTCCGCATCTGCTCACCACCGCGATCGGGCACGCCGGGATCGCGGCCGAATCCATCGACCGGTTCCTCGCCGGCCAGGATCTCGGCAAGCGGCCCAAGGTGGACAAGCGCCGGTTCAATCTGCTCGACGAACTGCGCCAGCGTAAATTGGAGCCGGGCGAGTACGACCACAAGGAAACGCGGGGAACCTCGGACGCGAATTTTGCGGTCCACAACTACGAAGACCGTTCGTTCGTCGAAATCATCAAGCACGACGACATGTTCCTCGGTCATTTCCCCTACGTCGAGCGGGCCAAGCGCAAGGAAATCCATATCGTCGCGGACGAGGTGATCGGAAATTTTCAGGAACGCATCGTCAATTACACCGAGGAACAAGCCATCGCCGAAGGCAAGCGCTGCATGTCCTGCGGCATGTGCTTCGAGTGCGACAACTGCGTGGTGTTCTGCCCGCAGACGGCGGTGTTTAGGGTGAAGAAAGACAAGCGGGCCATGGGGCGCTACGTCGACACCGACTACAAGAAGTGCATCGGCTGCCACATCTGCGCCGACGTCTGCCCGACCGGGTACATCGAAATGGGGCTTGGCGAATAGCCGGGGAAGGAACGGATGACTTCAGGCGCATGCGGCATTATCCTCGCGGGATGACCTTCGACGCAGGGAGAGCGCCATGACGTCCCCGACCTACACGTCCAAGCCCGGCCGGCCCCCCAGCTACTTCCGGTACAAGGAAGGCGAAAGCGCCTGGAGCGACCTTCAGGAGAACGTGTTCCAGGCGGGCTGGTCGCACAAATGTCCGATCTATGTGCACCGCGCGCCGCCGTGCCAAGGCAGTTGCCCTTCCGGGCACGACATCCGCGGCTGGCTCCAGATTGCGCGCGGGCTGGACAAACCGCTCGACAAGGGAACGCCCTGGCAGGAATACGCCTTCCGCCGGATGGTCGAAGCCAATCCCCTTCCAGCGGTGATGGGCCGGGTCTGCCCCGCCCCGTGCGAGGCCGGTTGCAACCGTAACGAGCTCGAGGAGCAAGTCGGCATCAACGCCGTCGAGCAGTACGTCGGCGACTGGGCGCTCGCCCACAAGCTCGGCTTTGCCGGGCCGGAGCGGGAAAGCGGCAAGCGCGTCGCCATCATCGGCGGCGGGCCGGCCGGGCTTGCGGCCGCCTATTTCCTCCGCCGGCTCGGGCACGGGTGCACGATCTTCGAATCCTATTCGTCGCTCGGCGGCATGATGCGGTTCGGCATTCCCGGCTATCGCACGCCCAAGGACGTGCTCGACGGCGAGATCAAGCGCATCGTCGATCTGGGCGTCGAGGTAAAGATAGGCGTGCGGGTCGGCAAGGACGTCTCGGTCGAACAACTGGAACGCGGTTTCGACGCCGTGTTCTGGGCGATCGGCGCGCAAACCGGCAAGCCGATCGCGATTCCGGGCGCGGAGGCGCCCAACTGCGTCGACGGCATCTCGTTCTTGCGCGCCTTCAACGAAGGCCGCCTGCAGCATCTTTCCGGGCGGGTGCTGGTGATCGGCGCCGGCGACACCGCGATGGACGTGGCCGCGGTCGCGCGCCGGATCGGCCATATCCACAGCATCCATCCGCACGACAGGCCGGAGAATGTGATCCTCGGCCAGACCGCCCACGATGTAGCCACCGCGGCGCGCCGCCAGGGCGCCGAAGTGTGGATTATCTACCGCCGGCCGATCAGCCAGGCACCGGCGAGCAAGCACGAACTCGCCGCCGTGCTTGCCGAGGGCGTGCAAATCCGCGAAAGCCTCGTCCCGGTGGAGGTAACCCGCGATTCCGAAGGCCGGGCGCGGGCGCTCAAGGTCTCGCCGGTCGACTGGGAGGCGGGCAAGATGAAGCTCCGCGCCGGCGAGGAGTTCGAGATCGACTGCACCCTGATCGTCGGCGCCACCGGCCAAGCCGGCGATTTCGCCGGCTTCGAGGCGTTCGACAACGGCCGCGGCCTGATGAACGCCGACCGGAACTACCGCCTCGCCGGGCAGAGGAAGCATTTCGCCGGCGGCGACGTGATCGTGCCCAATCTACTCACCACCGCGATCGGCCACGCGCGCATCGCGGCCGAGGGGATCGACCGCTACCTGCGCGGCGAAGAACTGCCGAAGCGGCCCAAGGTCGATGTCCACCATTTCAGCCTGCTCGAGGAACTGCGCGCTCATCACATCGAACCGGGCGAATACGATCATACCGAAGTGCACGGTACCGACCGCTCTTCCTTTGCCGTCCACAATTACGAAGACCGTTCGTTCATCGAGATTATCACGCACGAAAAGCTCTTCCTCGGCCATTTCGGCCACGTTCCGCGCCGCCGCCGGGCCGAGGTCGCGATCGACGCCGACAACGTGCTCGGCAACTTCCAGGAACGGTTCAACGGGTTGTCCGAGCAAGATACGATCGCCGAAGCCGACAGATGCATGTCCTGCGGGATGTGCTTCGAATGCGACAATTGCGTGATTTATTGTCCACAGACCGCCATCGACCGGGTGAAGAAGGATCAATACGCCATCGGTCGCTACGTCGACACCGACTACAAGAAGTGCATCGGCTGCCACATCTGCGCTGATGTCTGCCCGAGCGGCTACATCCAGATGGGTCTTGGCGAGTTGTGAAGGGAACGATGGCGGGATATCGCGCGCTCGTTCGACTTCTGATGGCTGCCGTTCTGGCGGCCGTCGTCGGGACGGCTTTTGCCGCCGACGCCCCGCGCACGCCGGTGCCGAAACCGCCCAAGGCGGCGAAGGGAACCGAATGCGTCGAGCCGGTCGCCGACATGCGCCGCAACCACATGGTCTATCTCGATCACGAGCGCGACGAAACCGTGCACAAGGGCATTCGCGGCCGCAAGCACAGCCTTAAAGGTTGCGTCGAATGCCACGCCGTACCGGCTGCCGCCGTGGGTGGCGCGCGCACGGTCGGGCCATTCTGCGCCGAATGCCACCGCTACGCCGCGGTCACGATCGATTGCTTCGGTTGCCACGCGACGACGCCGGAGACCCAGGCCGCGTCCGCGCCGGCGAGAAAATCTCCATGACCGGCGCGGCGACCATGGAACTTACGCGCCGCGCCCTGTTGCAAGGCGCGGCGGCGACGGTCGTCGCGTTGGCGCCGGGCGTGACCCTGCTGCTCGGGCCGGCCCCTTCCGAAGCGCGCGCACCCGGCACGCCAGTTTCCGCGAAAACCCGCTGGGGCCTGCTGGTGGACGTGTCCCGGTACGCGGAAGTGGCCGATACGGTGGTCGAGGCCTGCCGCACGGAAAACGGCTGGACCGGCCACGGCCGGCCGCTCACCGATCCGCAGTGGGTTCGCAACGTCACGCTCAACGATCCCCGGACCGGGGCGGTGCGAACGCTGCCGGTGATGTGCCAGCATTGCGAACACCCGCCTTGCGTCGACGTATGCCCGACCGGGGCGTCGTTCCGCCGCGCCGACGGCGTTGTCTTGGTCGATAAGCATATCTGCATCGGTTGCCGCTATTGCATGATGGCGTGCCCGTTCGGCGTGCGGTTTTTCGTGCACGAGAACGTCACCGGGCAGAAACCGCACGCGCCGCGCGGCAAGGGCACGGTCGAATCGTGCACGCTCTGCGTCCATCGGCTCGACGCCGGGCGCCGCCCGGCCTGCGTCGAGGCGGCCGAGCGGAAAAGCCCCGGCGCCATGATCTTCGGCGATCTCAACGACCCGAATAGCGAGATCGCCCGCGCGGTCGGCCGCCACGTGGCGCTGCGGCTCCGCGCCGACCTCGGGCTCGACCAGGGCGTGTTCTACAAGGGATTGAACGGATGACCGCCGCCGCGCGCATCGAATTTCGCGAACATCCGGGTTGGGGACGCGGGTTCCTGACGCTGGCCGGCGCGCTCGGCCTGCTCGTTCTCGGCGGATTGGGCGGTGCCCACGTCATGGAAAGCGAAGGCCACTGGGTCACCGGCATGTCGAACCGGATCGTGTGGGGAACGCCGCACGTGTTCGCGGTGTTCCTGATCGTCGCCGCATCCGGCGCGCTCAACGTCGCGTCCATTTCCTCGGTCTTCGGCCGGGAGCTCTATAAGCCGCTCGCGCGGCTCTCCGGCGTGCTCGCGGTTTCGCTGCTGGCCGGCGGGCTCGCGGTGCTGGTGCTCGACCTCGGCCGGCCCGACCGGCTGATCGTCGCCATGACCGTCTATAACTTCAAATCGATCTTCGCCTGGAACATCTTTCTCTACACCGGCTTCTTCGCGGTGGTGATCGTCTATCTCTGGATGATGATGGAAAAGCGCATGAACCGGTTCTCGAAGCCGGTCGGCACGTTCGCGTTTCTCTGGCGGTTGGTGTTGACCACCGGCACCGGGTCGATCTTCGGGTTTCTGGTCGCGCGCCAGGCTTACGACACGGCGGTGATGGCGCCCATGTTTATTGCCATGTCGCTCGCTTTCGGGCACGCGATCTTCTTGCTGGTGGTGATGGCGGCCTCGGCCGGGACCGGGCGGCCGCTCGGCGACGAGGTGGTGCGCCGGCTCAAGAACCTGCTCGGCATCTTCCTCGCCGCGACCCTCTATTTCGTCGCCGTCCAGCACTTGACCAACCTCTACATCGCGGAGCGGCAGGGGGTCGAACGGTTCCTGCTGGCCGAAGGAGGCATCTACACCTGGCTCTTCTGGGTCGGCCACGTCGGGATCGGTTGCCTTGTGCCGATCGCGCTGGTGTTCGCACCGGCGACCGCGTCGTCGCGCGGCGCCGCCGGGCTCGCCGCCGTCCTTGCCGTGGTCGGGGGAATCGCCCAGATTTACGTGATCATCATCGGCGGCCAGGCCTACCCGTTGGTTCTGGTGCCGGGTATGGAAGCGGCGGGATCGGTGCTCGATGCCGGCATCGCCCCCTACGTCCCGAGCGTCTACGAAATCGCGCTCGGCCTCGGCGGCGTCGGGTTGGCGCTGCTGCTGGCGACGATCGCGATCAAGGTTCTGCCGGTCCTGCCGGAATCGCTTGCCGACGTTCCGGCGAAGTAAGAAGTAACATGAGAGAGGCGGATTCGTGAGCAACACGGAGCACCCTTTCGCCAAGTACGTGCGTACCATCGCGCGCGGGCCCACGCTTTCCCGCCCGTTGACCGCCGAGGAGGCGCTGGAGGCGACGCGAATGATTCTCCGGGGCGAGGTCGAGCCGATGCAGCTCGGCGCGTTCCTCTGCGTGCTGCGGGTGCGGACCGAGGACGCGGGCGAAGGCGAAGGCTTCGTGCGCGCGGTCAAGGAAACGATCCGCGTGCCGGAAGGGGCGTGTGCCGACCTCGACTGGTCGGCTTACGCCGGCAAGAAACGCCAGTTGCCGTGGTTCATGCTGTCGGCGCTGCTGCTCGCGGGTGCGGGGGTGCGCGTGCTGATGCACGGCACCGAGGGCCACACGCCGGGGCGCGTTTACGCGCGCGAGACGCTCGCCGCGCTCGGCGTTCCGGTCGCCTTTTCGCTTGAGGACGCCGCGCGCCAGATCGCCGAGCGCAACTTCGCCTACCTGCCGCTCGAAGCGTTCAGCCCGCGTCTGCAGGAAATCATCGAACTGAAGGCGATCATCGGCGTGCGCTCGCCGGTCAACACTTTCGCGCGCATGATCAACCCGTTCGATGCGCCCTATTCGATCCAGTCCATCTTCCATCCCAACTACCGCGAAATTCACCGCGACGTCTGTCTCCGGCTCGGCCAGCCGCACATGGTCGTGTTCAAGGGGGAAGGCGGCGAGATCGAGCGCCGCCCGGAAAAGCCGGTCGAGGTGCAGCATCTCCATCAAGGCGCGAAGTTCGACGAAGATTGGCCGGCGATCGAGGGCCTCGCGCGCGCGCCGCACGAGGAAACGATGGATTTATCCCGGCTCGCGGCCTTGTGGCGCGGCCAGGACAAGGACTCCTACGCGGAAGCGGTGGTGATCGGTACCGCCGCCATCGCGCTCCGCCTGATGGGGCGCGCCGCCGAGCCGCGCGCGGCCGAAGCCGAAGCCCGGCGGCTTTGGAACGCGCGGCCGAACGAGATCCTGCCCCGGGCGTCGGCGCGGGCGGCTTAGGGTCCGGATCCTGAAGCCCGGTGGGGCCGTTCCATGGCGCACCTCTTTCTCTCCGCGGCGCACAAGTCCTCCGGCAAGACGACGCTCGCCATCGGCCTCGCGCGCGCCTTCGTCCGGCGCGGGGTCGCGGTGCAGCCGTTCAAAAAGGGGCCCGACTACATCGACCCGCTGTGGCTCGGCGTCGCCGCCGGGCGGCCCTGCCACAACCTCGATTTCCACACCATGTCCGCGCGGGAAATCGAGGACACGTTCGCGACGCGCATGGCGGGCGCCGCTCTCGGCCTGATCGAGGGCAACAAGGGCCTTTACGACGGCCTCGACCTCGACGGCTCCAACAGCAACGCGGCGTTGGCGAAGCTGCTGGCCGCGCCGGTGGTGCTGGTGATCGACGCGCGCGGCATGACGCGCGGGATCGCGCCCTTGCTGCTCGGCTATCGCGCGTTCGACGCCGATGTCGCGATCGGCGGCGTCATCCTTAACAAGATCGGCGGATCGCGCCACGAAGCGAAATTGAGGGCGATCATCGATCATTACACCGGGATTCCCGTGCTGGGCGCGGTGCAGCAGGATCCGGCGCTGGAGATCGTCGAGCGCCATCTCGGCCTGATGCCGAGCAACGAATGGACCGCGACCGAGGCCACCGTCGACACCATCGCCGATGCCGTCGCCCGCCAGGTGGACCTCGATCGCGTGTTGGCGCTGGCGCAAGCGGCGCCGCAAGCGTCTATTGTTCGCCCGCCTATCGGCGGGACGCGCGCTTCCGACGTGCGCATCGGCGTCGCCCGCGATTCCGCCTTCGGATTTTATTACCCGGGCGATCTGGAGGCCCTGGCGGCGGCCGGCGCCGAGTTGGTCTTTTTCGACACGCTCCGCGACCGCGCATTGCCCGATATCGACGGCTTGTTCATCGGCGGCGGCTTTCCCGAAACCCACATGGCGGGGTTGGAGGCGAACGCCTCCTTGCGCGGCGAGATTCGCGCGGCGCTGGCGGCGGGGCTTCCGGCCTATGCCGAGTGCGGCGGGCTGATGTATCTCTGCCGGCGGCTGAAATGGAAAGGCGACGTCCGGGACATGGTCGGCGCGATCGCGGCCGACGTGACGCTGCACGCCAGGCCGCAGGGGCGCGGCTATGTGCGGCTCAAGGAAACCGGCGCCGGTCCCTGGCCCAAGGCCGGTGACGCCGACGAAACGCCGCGCGACATTCCGGCGCACGAATTTCACCACGGCGCTCTCGATGCCCTGCCGTCCGATACGGTCTTCGCCTACGAGGTGCTGCGCGGCCACGGGCTCGACGGCCGTCACGACGGGTTGGTGCAGGGCAATCTGCTCGCGTCGTTTTCGCATTTGCGCGACACCGGCATGAACCGGTGGGCCGCGCGCTTCGTGGCGTTCGTGCGCCGGTGCAAGGCCCAAGGGGCGGACCGAATCCGGACGACGGCCGCCGCGGCCGCGCCGACCGCGACGCCAATCCGGCGCGCGGTGCGCGGATCCGCCGCGACGCCCGCGCGGGTGCACCTGGTCGGCGCCGGGCCGGGCGATCCCGGCTTGTTGACGGTGCGGGCGAAAGAAATTCTGGCCGAGGCGGACATCGTCGTCTACGACCGCCTGGTTTCGCCCGAAGTGCTGGCGCTGGCGCGTCCCGGCGCCGGCCGGATTTTCGCCGGCAAGGCCGCGCGCACCCACTTCGTCGAGCAAGACGAGATCAATCAGTTGCTGGTGCGCCTGGCGCGCGGGGGCAAGCGCGTGGTGCGCCTCAAGGGCGGCGATCCTTTCGTCTTCGGGCGCGGCAGCGAGGAGGCGCTCGAGCTTGCCCGCAACAGCATCGCCTTCGAGGTTGTGCCGGGCGTATCCGCCGCGACCGGCTGCGCGACCCGCGCCGGCATTCCGCTCACCCATCGGGGTCTCGCGCGCGCCGTCACCTTCGTCACCGGCCATGCCCAGGACGGCCAGGAGGTCGATCTCAACTGGAAGGCGCTGGCCGATTCCAAAACCACGCTGGTCGTTTACATGGGCCTGACCAACGCCGCGTTGATTTCGCGCGAGTTGATCCGGGCCGGCCTGGCACCCGCGACGCCGGCGGCGGCGATCGAAAAAGGCACGACGCCAGCGCAACGCACGGTGCTGACCACCCTCGCCGATCTTCCCGATTGCGTCGTCCGCGAACAGTTCCGCCCGCCGACCCTGTTCGTCATCGGCGAGGTGGCGGCGCTGGCCAAGGACCTCAATTGGGCCTCGGAAATCGTCGACTGCGAGCGACTTCCGGACGACCGGACGGCGCATGGCTGAAGCCTCAACCGCCTCCTGGGCCCGGCGGGCGCTGGTGATCGTCGGGCACGGTTCGTCCAGCCAGCCCGAAGGCGGACGCTCGGTCGAAGCGCTGGTTGAAACGGTGCGCGCGCGGGGGATTTTCGCCGACGTGCGCGCGGCATTCCTGCGAATGGGGCCCAAGCTCTCCGACGTTCTCGACGAGTTGGCGGGGTGGGCGACCTATATCGTTCCGCATCTTGCCGCCGACGGCGTGGTCGGGGAAGCGCTGTCGGGCGCGGTCGCCGCGCGCAAAAGCATCGTCATCTGCCGGGCGACCGGCACCCATCCCGACGTCGCCCGGATCGCCGCCCGACGTCTCGCCGAGCTCTGCGCGCGTTTCGCCCTTTCGGCCGATCGCCTCGGCGTCCTCGTCGCCGGTCACGGCACTTCGCGCAACCCGGATTCCTCGGCGCGCGCCCGCGCGCTCGTCGACGCGCTGCTCGCGGCGGGAGCCGCGCGCGAATCGGCGGCCGCCTTCATCGAGGAGCCGCCGTCGATCGCGGAATGGGACCGATTGCTCGCCGTCGCCGACATCGCCGTGGTGCCGCTTTTGATGGCCGAGGGACGCCACGGCGGCAGCGATGTGGCGCGCCTGCTGGGCGTCGCGCCGGACGGAACGGAAGCGCCGTTCGCGGGCCCGTTCGCCATGCGCGGGCGCAGGCTGTGGCTGATGCGCCCGCTCGGCGTCGATCCCGGCTTCGCCGACATCGTGCTGGCGCGAGTAACCGAAGCCGACGGCTAGATGGGTCTCCGGGACGCGGTTAAAGGGATTCGACCATACCTTTAAGCAGACTTTGCACTTCGGTCGCGATCGTTTCCAGCGCCGGGTTCTTGATCGCGGCCATGGACGCGATCGGATCGACGGCGGAAACCTGGACCTTGCCGTCGTCGTTCTGCTGAACGATGACGTTACAGGGCAGCATGGTGCCGATCATCGGTTCGGCCTGAAGGGCCTTGTGGGCGAAGCCGGGATTGCAGGCGCCCAGGATGGTGTAGGGCCGGAAATCCGCGCCGATCTTTTTCTTGAGCGTGTCCTTGACGTCGATGGTGGTGAGCACGCCGAATCCGCGATCCTTGAGGGCGGCGGTGGTCTTGGCGATCGCCTTATCGAAGGGCAGATCGAGGGTCTTGGAGAAATAATACGTCATGGCGGGTTCCCGTTCTTGAACATTGGCGATCATGGGGGGATATTGGGCATATGTAGGCGCCGAAAGGGGTCCGGGCAAGGGAACGGTCCATGATCGTGATCATCGAAAACGTTCTCGATGCCGAGGATCTCGCGTTCGCGGACGAAACACTCGCCAAGGCGCGCTTTCGCGACGGTGCCGAAAGCGCGGGCGGGACCGCGCGCGGAACCAAGCGCAACCTGGAAATGGATCGTGCGGCGACACCGGGCGCGTCGGCGCTCGAAACGCTGCTCGTGCGCGCGCTCGCCGCCAAGCGCGAATTTAACGATTGCGTTCTGCCGTGCCGCTATTCGCGCCCGATCGTCAGCCGTTACGAACCGGGCATGGCCTACGCCCGGCATGTGGATAACCCGCTGATGGGCGGGGCGGAAGGCATGCTGCGCACCGACGTTTCGGTCACGATCTTCCTCGCCGATCCGGCAAGTTACGACGGCGGCGAGTTGACCGTCGGCGCGGAGGGAGAAGAACGCGCGATCAAGCTTCCGCGCGGACACGCGGTTGTCTATACCACCGGCACGCCGCACCGGGTCGCGCCGGTGACGCGGGGCGCGCGGCTCGCCGGAATTCTGTGGGCGCAAAGCGTGGTTGCCGATCCCGGTCGGCGCGCGATCCTCGCCGACCTTCAGCGCGCTCACCATATTCTCGTCGAAAAATCCCCGGATGCGCCGGAAACCGCGGCGCTGTTGCAGGGGTATTACAACCTTCTTCGTCTGTGGGCCACGCCATGAAAACCAAAGCCGCCATACTGGAAACCATGGGCCTGCCTGCGCCCTACGCCGAAAGCCGCCCCTTGCGCATCGCCGAGGTCGACCTCGACCCGCCGGGCGAGGGCGAGGTGCTGGTGCGCGTGCGCGCGGCCGGGCTTTGCCATTCCGATCTTTCCGTCATCAACGGCGACCGTCCCCGGCCGACGCCGATGGCGCTCGGCCACGAAGCCGCGGGCGAGGTCGAGGAAGTCGGCCCCGGCGTCAATGACCTCAAGCGCGGCGACCATGTGGTGATGGTGTTCGTGCCGAGTTGCGGGCATTGCCTGCCGTGCACCGAGGGCCGTCCGGCGCTGTGCGAACCTGGAGCGGCGGCCAACGGCCAAGGCGCGCTCATCTCGGGCGCGCGCCGGTTCCGGCGCGGAAGTGAAGCCATTCATCACCACGTCGGCGTTTCCGCGTTCGCCGAATTCACGGTGGTTTCGCGCAATTCGTTGGTCAAGATCGATCCCGATCTGCCGTTCGAGACGGCGGCGTTGTTCGGTTGCGGCGTTCTGACCGGGGTCGGCGCGGTAATCAACACCGCGAACGTGCGGGCGGGGTCCTCGGTCGTGGTGGTCGGCCTGGGCGGAGTCGGACTCAATGCTTTGCTCGCGGCGCGCCTCAGCGGGGCGGGGCGCATCGTCGCTCTCGACATCCTTTCCGACAAGCTCGCGCTCGCGCGCGAACTGGGCGCGACCGACGCCGTCGACGCCGCCGATCCCGATGCCGTCGCCCGGGTGCGGGATATGACCTCGGGCGGCGCCGACTACGCCTTCGAAATGGTCGGCTCGGTCAAGGCGATGGCGCTGGCCTACCGCCTGACCCGGCGCGGCGGAACCACCGTCAGCGCGGGTCTCGCCCACCCCGATCACACGTTCGCGCTGCCGCACGTTAATCTCGTCGCCGAAGAACGCACGGTGAAAGGCAGTTATGTCGGAAGCTGCGTGCCGTTGCGCGACGTGCCGCGCTACATCGCGTTGCACCGCCAGGGCCGGTTGCCGGTCGACAAGCTGATGAGCGGGCGGATCGGATTCGACCAGCTCAACGCGGCTTTCGATCGCTTGGCGGCGGGCAGCGTCGTCCGTCAAATTCTAGTGCCGGGCGATCCCGTTTCGCCCAGCATTTAAGGCGGGCCCGACAGGGGAAAATCCCTTATTGTTCCGGGAATTCCAGGCTGTTAGCATTTTTTGAATTTCACTGCGCATGGCCGCGCGACCAAGACCGAATCGAAATGAATGACAAACCCGCCGCCGACGCACGACCGGCACTTCCGAAAGTAGGCCTGATCGACGGCAACGTCCGCTATCGGGCGGAAATCACTTCGGCTCTCACCCAATATTACGACGTCATTCCCTTTCCCGACGGCCGCGACGCAGTGGTCGGGTTGATCGCGCGCCCACCGGCGGTATTGATCATCGACGAGAAGGCGCCGCCCGGCGGCGGCATGGCGGTACTGGAACTGATCCGCAAAAACCCGTCGCTCGCGGCGATCCCGGTCATTGCCAAGGCGGAGGACGCGGGATCGGCCTTCGCCGCCGCGGCGAAGGAAGCGAGCCATTGCACCGTGATTTCGATCCCGTTCAAGCGTAGCCAGCTGCTGGCGGCGATTTCCGGCAACGTCAACAAGGAGATCGAGGCCGCCTGGGACAAGGTCGAACCGGTGCAGCAAGCCGCGCTCAAGCAGTCGGTCGCGACCTTCAACCAGATCGCCGAATTGCTCGAAGACGGCAAGCCGATCCCGTTCGAGAAGGTCAAGGACAGTTGCGAGCCGCTCGCCCGCGCCGTCAGCGAAGGCAACTTCAAGGATGTGCTCAAGGGCGTGCGCGGCCACGACAATTACACTTACGTTCATTCGATGCGGGTGGCGACGCTGCTCTCGCTGTTCGGCCATCGCATCGGCATTCGCGGCGACGATCTGCTCACCCTCGCGACCGGCGGGTTATTGCACGACGTCGGCAAGATGGACGTTCCCCAGGACGTTCTCAACAAGCCCGGCCGGCTGACCGACGAGGAATTCGCGGTCATGCGCAGCCACGTCACCCACACCAGCCGCCACTTGCGCGACAGTCCCGGCATTCCCAGGGGCGTCATCACCATCGCCGAGCAGCACCACGAAAAACTGAACGGCAAGGGCTACCCGAAGGGCCTGCAAGGGACGCAGTTGAACGATCTCGCGCGCATGGCCGGGATCGTCGACATCTTCAGCGCGCTGACCGACCGGCGCGTTTACAAGCCTCCGGTGCCGCCGGAAAAGAGCCTGGAAATCATGGAAGGCATGACCGGCGAAATCGATCAGAAGCTGCTCGGCATGTTCCGCGGCATGCTGCTCGAGGCGGCCGCGGGCACGTGGGATAGCTGACCCGGGGGGGCATCCGAAATGCCCTTTCGCCGCGGTCAGCCCCGCCCGACGAAGGGCATCTTGGTCGCCATCACCGTCAGGAACTGGACGTTGGCCTCGAGCGGCAGGCTCGCCATGTAGGCGACCGCGCGTCCGGCGTGTTCGACGTCCATGCGCGGCTCGACCGCGATTGTGCCGTTCGCCTGCGGCACGCCCTTGGTCATGCGTTCGGTCAACTCGGTCGCCGCGTTGCCGATATCGATCTGGCCGCAGGCGATATCGAAGGGACGGCCGTCGAGCGAGATGCACTTGGTCAGCCCGGTCATGGCGTGCTTGGTCGCGGTATAGGGGGCCGAGAACGGCCGGGGCGCATGGGCGGAGATGGAACCGTTGTTGATGATCCGTCCGCCCCGCGGAGTCTGCTTTTTCATGATCCGGATCGCCTCCTGGGAGCACAGGAAAGTCCCGGTCAGGTTGGCGTCGAGGACCTTTTTCCACTGTTCGTAGTTCAATTCCTCCATCGGCACCGCGGGCGTGCCGGTGCCGGCGTTGTTGAACAGCACGTCGAGCCGGCCGAACGCCTCCAAGGTTTTCGCGAACAGCGCCTTGACCGATGCGGGATCGCCCACGTCCGTCGGTACCGCCAATGCGCGGCCGCCGAGCTTTTCGATGTCCTTGGCGGCCGCCTGCAACGGTTCCGGCCGCCGTCCGGCCAGAACGACGGCGAAACCGTCGCGCGCGAGGGCGAGCGCGGCGGCGCGGCCGATGCCGGTGCCGCCGCCGGTGACGAGAGCGACCTTAAGCGAGTTTGTCATGGGAAAACGGGCCTTTCGTGTCCATCGGCGATTACGCCGCGCGCCGGTCGCGGAGAATCATGTCCGCGCCTTTCTCGGCGATCATCAAGGTGGGCGAGTTGGTGTTGCCCGACGTGATGGTCGGCATGATCGAGGCATCGATCACCCGCAACGCCCCGATCCCGCGCACGCGCAGGCGTTCGTCCACCACCGCCATCGGGTCGGGCCCCATCTTGCAGGTGCTGACCGGGTGGAAAATGGTGGTGGCGATGTCGCCCGCGGCGCGCGCCAGTTCTTCGTCGCCGACGATCTCGGGTCCGGGCCGGAACTCCTCGGGCGTGAAGCGGGCGAGCGCCCGGGTCGCGACGATCCGGCGGGTAAGCCGGATCGCGTCGGCGGCGACGCGGCGGTCTTCGGGGGTGGAAAGATAGTTCGGGCGGATGGCGGGCGCCTCCCTGGGGTCGCGGGATCTGATGCGGACCGTGCCCCGACTGGTCGGGCGGATGTTGCAGACCGAGGCGGTGAACGCCGGAAACGGATCGAGCGGTTGCCCGAACTTGGGCAACGTCAGCGGCTGGACGTGATATTGCACATTGGGCGTCTCGCGCGAAGGATCGCTTTTGGCGAAGACGCCGAGTTGCGACGGCGCCATGGTCATGGGGCCGCGCCGGAACAACATGTATTGAAGCCCCATGCCGATCTTGGTCAGGGGGTTGTGGGTCATCTCGTTGAGCGTGCGCGTGCCACGGACCCTGTAGGCGCAGCGGATTTGCAGATGGTCCTGCAAGTTTTCGCCGACGCCCGGCAACTCGTGGCGAACTCCGATCCCGAGGCCGCGCAACAAATCGCCGGGGCCGATTCCGGACAACTGGAGAAGCTTGGGCGAGCCGATCGCCCCGCTCGCCAGCACGACCTCGCCCGAGGCCACGGCGTGGCGCACCGTGCCGTGTCGTTCGAAGACGATACCGGTGACGCGCTTGCCGTCGAACATCAAGGCGCGCGCTTCGGCGTGGGTGAGGACCGCGAGGTTGGGACGGTGGCGGACCGGATGCAGAAACCCGTGCGCCGTGGTCCAACGCACGCCGCTTCGTTGATTGACGTGGAAGTAGCCGGAGCCCTCGTTGTTGCCGCGGTTGAAGTCGTCGATCTTGGGAATGCCGATTTCGGCGCAGGCATCGCGGAATGCCTCCAGGATTTCCCAACGCACGCGTATGTTTTCGATCCGCCATTCGCCGCCGACGCCGTGCATCGCGTCGTCCGCGCCGTCTCTGCCGTCGAGAGCGAAGTCTTCGTGCTTCTTGAAATAAGGCAGCACGTCGTCCCAACCCCAGCCGGCGTTGCCCATTTGGCGCCATTGGTCGTAATCGCGCGCCTGGCCGCGCATGTAGATCATGCCGTTGATGGCCGAACAGCCGCCGAGCACCCGTCCGCGCGGGTAATCGAGCGCGCGTCCGTTAAGACCGAGGTCGGGTTCGGTCTTCAGGCACCAGTCGGTGCGCGGGTTGTTCATGGTTTTGAGATAGCCGACCGGGATCTTGATCCACAGGTAATTATCCTCGCCGCCGGCTTCGAGCAGCAGGACGCGGATCCCCGGGTCGGCGGAGAGCCGGTTGGCGAGCAAACAACCGGCCGTGCCGGCGCCGACCACGATGTAATCGAATTCGCCGAACCGATCGCCTTCGGGCGCAACGCTTGGGCTCACGCGATCGTTTCTCCCGCCGATTCCATTGCCGGGGGAACGATGCGGCTTTCTGCCGGCTGGATCAAGGCCGCCGGCGCAGGCGGTCCTAGAACAGCCCCTCGATCCGCCCCTGGGCATCGAGGCGAATGCTGTTGGCGGCGGGAACCCTGGGCAAGCCCGGCATGGTCATGATTTCGCCAGTGATCACCACCACGAACCCGGCGCCGGCCGAGAGCCGAACTTCGCGGACCGGCACCACGTGGTTGGACGGCGCGCCCTTGAGGCTGGGATCGGTCGAGAAGCTGTATTGGGTCTTGGCCATGCACACCGGCAGTTTGCCGTAGCCGCCCGCTTCCAGGTCCTTGAACTGCTGGCGGACGCGGGAATCGCCGACGATGTCGGAGGCGCCGTAAAGCTTGGTCGCGATCGTTTTGACCTTTTCCCACAAGGGTGTCGCATCGTCGTAGAGCGTCGAGAATTTCGAGACGCCGCTGTCGGCCAGCTTGACCACGTACTTGGCCAGTTCGATGGTGCCGGCGCCGCCCTCCGCCCAGTGGTTGCATTCGATCGCAGTGGTGCCCAGTTCCTCGGCGGTCTTGCGCACCGCGGCGATCTCGGCGTCGGTGTCGGCCATGAATCGGTTGATCGCCACCACCGGCGGCACGCCGAACATCTTCACGTTGCGGATATGGCGGGCCAAGTTGGCGCATCCCGCCTTGACCGCCTTGACGTTTTCCTTGGCCAAATCTTCCTTGGCGACGCCGCCGTGCATCTTGAGCGCCCTGATGGTCGCCACCACCACCGCCGCGGTCGGCTTCAGGCCCGCCATCCGGCACTTGATGTCGAAGAACTTCTCGGCGCCGAGGTCGGCGCCGAAACCGGCTTCGGTCACCACATAGTCGGCGAGTTTGAGCGCCGCCTTGGTGGCGATCACCGAATTGCAGCCGTGCGCGATATTGGCGAACGGGCCCCCGTGGATGAAGGCGGGGCTGTGCTCGAGGGTTTGCACCAAATTCGGCATCAGGGCGTCCTTGAGCAGCACAGTCATCGGACCCGGCGCCTTGAGGTCGGCGGCGCGGATCGGCTTGCGGTCGCGGGTATAGCCGATCACGATCCGACCCAGGCGTTCCTCGAGGTCCTTCAAGTCGCGCGACAGGCAGAAAATCGCCATCACCTCGGACGCCACCGTGATGTCGAAGCCGTCCTCGCGCGGAAAGCCGTTGGCGACGCCGCCCAAGGAATTGATGATCTGGCGCAGCGCCCGATCGTTCATGTCCATGACCCGGCGCCAGGCGACGCGGCGGGTGTCGAAGCCCAGTTCGTTGCCCCAATAGATGTGGTTGTCGATCAAGGCCGAGAGCAGGTTGTGGGCGGTGGTGATGGCGTGGAAGTCGCCGGTGAAGTGAAGGTTGATGTCCTCCATCGGCACCACTTGGGCGTAGCCGCCGCCGGCGGCGCCGCCCTTGACGCCGAAGCAGGGCCCGAGCGACGGTTCGCGCAGGCAGATCATCGCCTTCTTGCCGATACGGTTGAGCCCGTCGCCGAGGCCGACCGTGGTCGTCGTTTTGCCTTCGCCGGCGGGAGTCGGAGTGATCGCCGTCACCAGGATCAACTTGCCGTCCTTGCGGCCTTTGAGGCTGTCGATGAACTCGGCGGAGACCTTGGCCTTGTAGTGGCCGTAGGCCGACAGGTGCTTTTCCGGGATGCCGAGTTTGCGGCCGATCTCGACGACCGGCTTCATCGTCGCCGCGCGGGCGATCTCGATGTCGCTTTTCACTTTGCCCGGCTTGCGGGGTTTCTTGGCGGCGGCCATGACGGTGTCCTTTCGATGTGCTCGACGTGTCGTGAATTGCTGGGCCGTGAACGAACTGTCGGGAAGTACGCGACCGGCACCGGCGCGCGCCGATGTCGGCGCGGCCGGGCGGTGGCTATATCACGCCTTCGGGTTCCATTCTCCCACCCGCACGGGGGGCGGTGCGGACCGGCGGCCTCGTTATTTCTTGTAGGAGGCGGGCTTGCCGGGGCCGAGCGGGGTTTTCGGCTGCCAGTTCATGAGCTTTTTGAATTTTTCCCGTTCTTCGTCCTTCATGTAGACGGTGTGCTCGGGGCCCGGATAGTCGTGATTGCGCACATCGGCCATGTAGCGCTTGTAGACGTCCTCGATGATGGGGATGAGATCGGTGTAGATCTTGGAGTGGCGCGGCACGTGTTCCTCATAGAGGTGGAACAAATCCGAGCCGATGATGTGGACGCCATGGGCCTTGTTGCCGGCGCCCAGGCTGATAACCGGCACCGGCAGGGTTTCGGTCAAGTACTGACAGACTTCCTCGCTCGTCACTTCGCACAGGATCGAGAAACAACCGGCATCGACCATCGCCTTGGCGTCGTCGATCAATTCCTTGGCGCGATCCGACGTCTTGCCCTGGGCGACGAAGCCGCCGAGCTGGGGCATGCGCATCGGCGTGATGCCGATGTGACCCTGGACCGGAATGCCGGCCTTGACGATCGCCTCGATGTTCTTGGCGTGATGGCGGTTGCCTTCGCACTTCATCACCTCGGCGTTGGCCTCGGCGACGAAGCGGCCGGCGTTCTCGACCGCCTGCTCGGGCGATACATGGAAGCTCCAGTAAGGCATGTCGACCATGCGCAGGCCGTATTGCGAACCGCGATCGACCGCCTTGGACATCATCATCACTTCGTCGAAGGTGACGGTGACCGTGCTCTTGTGGCCGAACAGGACCATGCCGCCGGTGTCCGAGACGCAGAGGATATCGACGCCGAGACGGTCGGCGACCACCGCGTTGCGGTAGTCGTAGACGGCGAGCTGAACGATCTGCTCGCCCTCGCGCATCTTGCGCATCAGTTCGGTGATGGTGATTTTCTTGCGTTTCTTCGGTTCGGCGGCGGCAGGATTGGCCATGGGTCTTTCTCCCTGTCGGGTTGTTGCTCGGTTGTGGGATCCGGGTCCGGCGGAAACAAAGGGCCGGTCGGTGGAAGCTGAAAGGGCGGCTATCGTCCAAGGGGAATGGACATAACCCGTTTATCGCTGGTCGGCTGGACTTATCCCCCACCTGGAACGAATTAGATTGATTTTCCTAGGATTTCTACGTGTTTATGAGAATGCTTGTCAAAATGGTATCATTTATGAGTTGATAACGAAAACATCAGTTAAGCGAATTTTGATAGACGTCCACAATCAAACGCTAATATGAATTCAGGCGGAAACCTAGAGAGGGGGAGCGCCATGCCTGGGCTCAGCCTAGGGACTGGTCCCGGTTGCGGCTGGCGGCGGCCATGGGCCGCGCGGTCGTTGTTTGGCGGGATCGTAAAGCGGTATCCGTTCGACGCGAACGTGGTCGAACCGGCGCGTGCGGTCGCGAACCCGCGTGCCCGGTGCGGCGTCGGCGACGTGGACAAATCCGAGCCCGATCGTCCGCTCTTCGAGCGCGACGCTGGTGCAGGCCGAGGTGACGGCGATCTCGCCCCGCTCCGGAGGATAAAGCTCCTCGGGTTGCCAGGGAGATCGGACCGGCTCAGGTTCCGCCGTGAAGGCGACCAGGCGGAGCGGCGATCCGCCGGAGGTATGGGGCGCAAGGCGTTCGAGGCCGAGCGCGGCCGCGTCCGCCCCCAGGCGGCACTCGTTGACGAACAACATGAACCCCGCCTCGATGCGCAGAATGTCGGCGGCGGCGAAACCCGCCGGGCGCGCGCGTTGGGCCAGAGCCGCGCGCAGTCGCGCGGCAGCGGCCTTGTCGGCGACGATCTCGAATCCTTTTTCGCCGGTATAGCCGAGCCGTCCGACCCGGCAGGGTATGCCCGCGACGATCGCTTCGGCGTGGCCGAAATAGGGAATGGCCGCCAGGCGCTCCCGCTCGCCAAGGGGCGCAAGCGCATCGAGGGAGCCCGGCCCCTGCACGGCGAAAATGGCATTCGAGTCGCTCAAGTCCTCGACCTGCGCGCCGTCGCCGGCGAGCGCGATCAGCGCGGCGATGTCCCGGCGGCGGCCGCTCATCACCTCGAAGGCATGGTCGTCGAGCCGCCAGAGGGTGAGGTCGGCCTCGACCGCCCCGCCCGCGCCGAGGCGGAGGGCGTAACGAATCGCTCCCGCCGCCATGTCGCCGACGGGGCGCGGCTGAAAGCGCTCCAGGATGGCGACGGCGTTGCGGCCGGTGACGCGCCCGCGGGCGATGAACGAGAAATCGAACAAGGCCGCGCTTTCGCGCACGGCGCGCGCTTCGCCTTCGACGTCGCCGAAATCCGGAATCACGTTCGCGATGTCGAAGGCCATCGTCGCGGCCTCCCCTCAGGCGCCGATGCCGATCCGGGCCAGCATCATCGCGCCGACCCCGATCAGCAGGACCGCCACCACCCGTTTCAACTGAGCGGCGGGAAGCCGATGGCTGATATCGGCGCCCGCGAACGCGCCGATCATCATGATCGCGGCGAGCGCGCCGCCGAGCACGAAATCGACGCGTCCGTGAATCACGTTGCCGGCGGTGGCGAACAGCGCAATCGGCACCATGACGGTCTGGCTGAGCCCGATGGCGACGATCGCCGGCATCTTGAGCCACAGCAGAATCGGCACCAGCACGAGCGGCCCGCCCGTACCCGAAAGCGCGGAGCCGACCCCGACCACGACGCCGATCGCCGCCAGCGCGCTCCTGTTCAGCGTTTCGCGCGTCGATGCGCCGTCTTCGGCGCGGAGAACGGCGTTGAGTCCGGAAAACACGATCAGGAGCGCGATCAGCGCGAGCAGTACGTTGCCCGGCACGTGCGGCAGAATGAATGCGCCGAGATAGGCGCCGGGCATGGCGCCGAGGGCGAGCCACAGGCCCATGTCCCACGAAATCGAGCCCTTGCGGGCATAGAGCGCGGTACCGACCAAGCCGGTGAACAGATAGCTGAAATTGCAGCTGGCGACGGCCAGGTGAACGGGCACGTCGCCGAGAAAGGTGAGCGTCGGCACCAACAGCACGCCACCGATACCGGTCGCGCCGATCAACACGCCGACGAAAAGCACGGCGCCCGCGAGGCCGGCCGCGCCAAGCACCGACATTCCGAGCACCGGGATCATGCGCGCCTGGGCGCGCGCACGCGCAAACCGAACAACAGGGAGGCCCGTCCGTCGGGTTGAATCGTCATGTTCCTGCGGCAGTTCCAGTACCTGGCCACTCTCGCCGAGGAGAAGAATTTCGGGCGGGCCGCGCAGCGCTGCAACGTTTCGCAGCCTAGCTTATCGAGCGCGGTCAAGCAACTTGAGCAGGAACTCGGCATCCCGATCGTGTTGCGCCATCAACGCTTCAGCGGGCTGACCGAGGAAGGCAAGCGCGTGCTCGAATGGGGCAAGCGCATTCTCGCCGACCGCGACGCGATGCTGATGGAGCTCGCCCTGATGCACCGCAATCTCGAGGGACGCATCCGCATCGGCGCGATGCCGATGAGTTCCCCGGTGCTGCCGATGATCGACCGGCTGTTCTTCGTGCGCTACCCCGGCGTTCAGATCGAGACCCACTTCATCGGTCTCGACAAGATGATCGACGGATTGATCAATTCCTATTTCGACATCGGCGTCACCTATCTCGGGGAACAGCCGCTCGGGCGCCTCAAGACGCTTCCGCTCTACGAGGAAGAATTTGCGCTCCTGATCCCCGATCGCGGCTGGGCGGGCAATCGCTCGTCGATGGCCTGGGCGGAAGCCGCCGGCCTGCCGCTCTGCCTGCTGTCGCCGTCGACCCACGAACGCCAGGCGATGAACAAGGCGTTCACTAAATGCGGAGTCACGCCCAAACCCAGGCTCGAATCGGAATCGATCCTGAATCTCGTGTTCCACGTCATGCAGGGCGACCTCGCCACGATTATTCCCAGTCACTTCCAGCATTTCATCGGGCCTTTCCCGCGCACGCGCTTGATTGCGCTGGAGAAGCCGCAGGTGGTGCAAAACGTCGGACTGGTCTGGGTCGACGCACAGCCGATGCGGCCGATGACCAACGCCATGGTCGAATTGATGAAGGAAGCCATTAAGACCGGCGCTCTGGCCGAACAATTGACCGGCAATAGCGGCACAAGCGCGCCCGCGGAAACCCGGCGGACGCAGGCCAAGGGCGTCTGAGGACGCGCCCTTACGCCATGAATCCGGCAACGATGAACAGAAACACGCTCACGCCGGTGATGCCGTAGCCGATCCGCAACACCAGGCGCGCGCCGCGCGCGCCAAACCGGCCCGGGTTGCGCATGAGCCAGCTTCCGACCGTGGCGACGATCGCGCCGGTCACGGCCAGCGCGATCACCACGGGCCGGCTGGCAACCAGGCCGAGAAGCTCCAAGGGCGATCCCTACTGAACCCGCTTGGCGTAAGCCTCGAGAAAGTCGCTCTGGCCGCTGCCCTTCTTGAAGCTTTTCATCGCTTCCTGGTGCAGGATGTCGAGGGCCTCGCGCTTGTATTCGTACGCCTGGGCGCTGCCCAGCATGTCGTAGGTGCGCGGCCTGGGAAGTTCGATCGGGATCACGCGACGCACCGTCGCCGGGCGATTGGAGAGCACCACCAACCGATCGGCGAGGAAGATGGCCTCGTCGATCTCGGACGTGACGAACAGGTTGGTGCGCCGGTTTTCCTCGAACAGCTTGAGGAAGAATTCCTGCATCAGCTCGCGCGACATGGCGTCGAGCCCGCGGAACGGCTCGTCCATGATCATCAGCTTCGGTTGGTTCATCATGGCGCGGGCCAGTTCGGCGCGCCGCTGCATGCCGCCCGACAGCTGAAGCGGGTATTTATCCTTGAATTCGCCGAGACCGACCTTCTCGATCAGCCGGTCGGCTTCGGCTCTGAGCGTCGCCCGGTCCATGTCGCCGCGCAGCTTCGGTCCGAAACTGACGTTCTGGCGCACCGTCAGCCAGGGCATCAGGGCGGTTTCCTGAAACACGACCATGCGGTCGCGCCCGGGACCGCCGGCGGGCACGCCGTCGATCTTGATGGTGCCCGAATCGGGCTGCTCGAAGCCGGCGATCAGATTGACCAGCGTGGATTTGCCGCAGCCCGAGGGACCGATCACCACGGTGAGTTGCCCCGCCGAAACGTCGAGATCGAGGTCGGCGATGACCTGCTGGACTTCCCAGGCTTCGCCGTAGGCCTTGCTGAGACCGCGGATCTCGACGTTGACCCTGGGGATTGCGCCCAAGCCGGTCGCCGGTGACGTCATGTTCATGGCCACAATTCCCGTCCTAGAACAACCGCCGCCAGGGCATGGCCGCGAAGCCGAGATAACGGATCGCGCTCGAGCAGAGATAACCGGCGATGCCGATCGAGATCATGCCGACCACGATCTGCTCGAGCGATCCGCCCATGTAGGAATTCCAGATGAAGAAACCGAGCCCGCCGCCGGCCTGGGTGCCGCCGCCCGAAATCATCTCGGCGGCCACCACCACTTCCCAGGTGATGCCCATGCCGACCGCCGCGCCGGTGAAGATCGAGGGCAGCGTGCCCGGCAGGATGATCTTCCAGAACAGATGCCATTGGGTCGCGCCCATCGATTGCGCCGCGCGCAGGTACTGAATGTTGATGGTGCGCGCGCCGCCGAGCACGTTGATGACGATGGTGTAGAACGCGCCGAGGAAGGTCACGAACGCGATCGACATTTCGTTGGTCGGCCAGAAGATCAGGGACGCCGGCACCCAGGCGAGCGGCGGGATCGGGCGCAGGATTTCGAACGGCGGGAAGAAGATATCGCGGAAATAGCGGTTGACCGCGAGCGCGAGACCGAACGGTATGCCGACGATTTGCGCGGCGATGAAGCCGGCAAGCACGCGATTGATGCTCAGATACCAGCTTTGCCAATAGCCGAGCTCGGTGACGACGCCGGCCCAGGCCGTGACCACCGCGGTCGGCGGCGGGACCATGCCGATCCACGGCACCTGGAATCCGAACATCTGTTTGGAGCGGGAGCACAGCTCCCAGAACGCGAGCGCGACCGCGATCGCGACGATCCCGCGCCAGAACACAGGGCTGGCGAACATGCCGCGGAGCGAAAACCGGGAGGAACCGGACGAAGGGGATGAAGAGGCGACGGCCATGGAATCGTTCCCGTTGTTCGTTCAGGCGAGCTCGCGCTCGCCGGCCTCGAAGGCCTTGATGGCTTCCTCGTGGACCGCGCCCTTGGCTTGCTCGAACAACTGGCGGAATTCGTCCGAGCTGAGGATCTTGTAGTCGCGCGGCCGCGGAATCTTCACGTCGACGATCTGCTTGACCTTGGCCGGCCGGGTGGTCATCACCACCACCCGATCGCCGAGGAAGATCGATTCCTCGAGATCGTGGGTGATGAAGAAAATCGTGACCTTGGTCCGGTCGTACATCTCGAGCAGCGCCTCGTGCATGATCGACTTGGTGAGCGCGTCCATCGCCCGATAGGGCTCGTCGAGCAGTAGCACCTTGGGGTCGTTGATCAGCGCGCGCACGATCTCCGCCCGCCGGGCCATGCCCGAGGACACTTCGCCCGGATACTTGTCGCCGACGTCGTGCAGCCCGGCCTCGGCCAGCATGTGCGCGGCCTTGTCGCGGGCCTCGGCGCGGGAAAGCCGGCCCTGGATGATGGGTCCGTAGGCGACGTTATCGAGGATCGTCTTCCAGGGGAACAGCGCGCCGTTCTGGAAGACGACGATGCGGTCGGCGCCCTGCTCGGCCTTGGGTTTGTCGGGGCCGCACAGCAGCTCGCCGTCGAGATGGATGGTCCCCGTGGTGATCGAGTGGAAACCGGCGATGGCGTTCAAAAGCGTGGTCTTGCCGCACCCCGAGGGGCCGACGATCATGCAAATCTCGCCGGACGCGATCTCGAGCGAGCAGTTGTCGACGGCGATCACGTTGACGCCGCCGGGATCGTAGATCTTGGTCACGTTCTTGATGCTGATCGCGCCCTTGCCGCCGCGGTGCGCGGCGGGCGCGGCGGCGCCGTGAACGGCCGTCGTCGCGGTCATGGCGCTCATCGGCCCTCCAGCGCCAGCGCGCGCGTCCGCCATTGCATCAGGCGATTGCCGGTCATGCGCACCAAGGCCGAGGTGAACCAGCCGACGAAGCCGAGCGTCAGCATGCCGATCACCATCGGCACCGTGACGCTGTTGACGTAGGACGACAGGATCATGTAGCCGAGGCCGTAGTCGCCCGACACCATCTCGGCCGCGACCAGCGAGAACCAGGCGACGCCCATGCTGATCTGCAGGCCGGTGAAAATGAACGGCAGCGATCCGGGCACCACCACGTGCCAGAAGACTTGCCTTGGCTTGGAACCGAGGCACCCGGCGGCGCGGAAGTAGGCTTCGTCGATCGATTCGACGCCGAGCAGCGTGTTCAGCACGGTGACGAACAGCGACGCCAGCGTGGCGAGGAAGATCACCGGGGTTTCCAGACCCTTGAACATGAGGATGGCGAGCGGCACCCAGGCGAGAATCGGGATCGGCCGCAAGGTTTCCAGGATCGGGAACGTGTAGTCCTTGAAACGCCGCGACCAGCCCATGAGAAGGCCGAGCGGCACGCCGATCACGGTGGCGATGGCGAATGCGATCATGATCCGCCGCACGCTGACCCAGATATGGGTGTAATAGACCTCGGTATAGATCGAGATGCCTTGGAACGGATGCGGCGACAGCCAATCGCGGACGAGCGCGACGGGACCGGGCATTTTCTCGAAGCGCGGCAGCCTCCACACCTCGCAGAACAGCCAGTAGAGCAGCACCCACGTGCCGAGGCCGAGCACCATCAGGTACGGCGCCGGCGAACGCAGTTTCTTGTTCATGTGGTAGCGAAACAGGGCCAATCCGGTTGGGGCCTGCATCCGTCCGCCCTCGACGGTCCCGGGATTGGGCATGGCGCTCGTGATTCCGTCACCGCTCATCGTATTCGGAGCCGTCCTTGGTTCTCGTTACTGTCGTTGACCGGTGCCGCCGCGCGGTCGCGCTGAAACATCCGGTGGTTTTAGCGAAAGTCCCGTTCGGAGCGGCGGCTCCGGGACATGTATCCCGGAGCCGCGCATTCCGACGCCCGACTTACGGCTTAAAGGCCGATATCGGCTGGGCCTTGATCACGCCGAGCGGGCTCGACAGATTGCGCGCCTTCAAAACTTCGCGCGCGGTCTGGTCGGCGACCGCTTCGGGGCGAACCTTTTCCGCAGCCGCCGGCTTCGCGTCCAGGCTGTAAAGGAACGCGGTCGCGTCGTCGAGCAGCTTGCGCACGCGGTCGTTAACGATGTACTCGAGCTGGTTCTTGACCTCGCCGCCGCCGACATCTTTCGGGTATTCGCCGTAAAGCGAAGCCCACAGGATCTTGCGGTCGATCTTTTCGGTCTGCTGCTGGGCCATCGTGGCGACCTCGCCCGCGTTCTTCGGGTCGAGCAGGAATAGCTGCGCGTCGAGCTCCGCTTCCATCCAGGCGCGGATGACGTCGGGCCGCTGCTGGATCAGGTCGTTGAGCGCGATCAGGAAGCCGCCGTCGAGGGCGTCGAAGTCCTCGCCGCTCGCCGCGCGCCGGGCGATCCCTTCGAGCTCAAGCTTGGAGGCGGTCGGCTCCCAGATTACCGCCGCGTCGAGCTTGCCGGCGCGGAAGTTGGTGGTGATCACCTCGATGTTCTGGTTGAGATACTTGTCCGGCTTGATTCCGGCCTTCTGGAAGGCGAGCCGGGCGAAGCGGTCGGTGCAGCTGCCGTGCGGGGACGACGTGACCTTGCCGTCCATCCACTTGACCGCCTCGACGCCGTTCTTGAACTTCGGCGCGTCGTTGCGGACGAAGAAGACGTTGCACTGCTGCTTCGAGGTGCCGAGCGAACCGATGATGCGGATATCCGTGCCGCCGCGCTCCTTGATATAGCGGAAGGTGGCGGCGATGCCGGGCATGTCGCCGACATAGCCCATGTGTTGTTTTTCGCCGGTCATGGCGTTGACGATGATCGCGCCCTGGAGGCCGATCTGGAATTCGACCGTCGAGCCTTTCGGCAACCGCGCTTCCCAGAACTTCTTGCCGTTCATCACCACGCCCGACCAGGACTGGGTGTAGTAGGGCTGATAGCCGACCACCAGCTTCACCGGCGTTCCCGGCTTGCCGAAGTCGACGGCGGCGGACGCGGGCTGGGCCGCAAGGCCGATCCCGACCGCCGCGCACAAAGCAATGCTTCCGATTCTCATCTTCATGTCATGTCTCCCTTGATGGTGAAAAGTCAGCCTGTCGCTCGAGTTTCTTGATCTTGGGGTCGATTCGAAGCGCTCATCCGGGTTGCGCCAACGGGACGGCGGCGGGTTGCTCGACCGGCGGGCAAAAGTCCGCCCGGCCGCTAAACCGAACTCGCGTGCCGATGGTTGTGTCGCGGAAATGTCAGCGATCCATTCGCGCGGCGTCTCCCGGTAAATCCTCCCTAAACCTTGTCCGTTGCACCGAATTTTTTCGTCTGCTTTGTCCTTGGATCGTCGTCCAAAGCGTCACAGTCGGTGCTCTTTAGGTGGTCTTATGAAAAACAATCCGCGCCATTTGTAAAGCTTTATAACCGTATCATTTGATAGAAGTCATCAATAACACAAAAGCACAATTTTCCGAGGTTAACTATCGACTGCGCATATCAACCAATAAGTTTGATAGATTTTACAAATTGCTTTTCGGATCTTAGATTGTTCGGCCTTACGCGGAACGCGCGCTATTTTCGTGTGGCCAATACGCACGCCGGGCGCGCGGGAGCTATGCCGCGGAAGCGGAAGACTTTAAAATTTAGCGCCAAGTCCGGCACCGGGCCGGGCCGAAGCGATCGGCAAGGCCAACGCGAGCCGCAACAGGAGAGACATCATGCCGTCCAGGAACGCCGCGCAGTGGAATACCCCTCCCAACTCGCTCCGCATCGACGAGTTCGTCGACAGCCGGATTTACTCCGATCCCATGATTTTCGAGGAGGAGTTGGAAAAGATCTGGAAGAAGACGTGGATTCCGGTGTGCCACGAATCCGAGGTGCCGGAGCCCTACGATTTCCGCACGCTCACCATCGCGCGCGAGCCGATCATCGTGGTGCGCGGCCCGGACAACAAGATCCGCGCCTTCCTCAACATCTGCCCCCATCGCGGCATGCTGATCGAACGGCGCCCCTCGGGCTCCTTCATGGAAGGCCAGGCGTCGGGCAATCCCAAGCACATGACCTGCATGTTCCACGGCTGGCAGTTCGACATGAAGGGCAACTGCGTGATGATCACGCGGGAAAAGGAAGGCTACCAGGACCGCATCTCGCGCAAGGATTTGGGCCTGCGCGAACTGCGCTGCGAGACCACCTTCGGCAATTTCGTGTGGGTGACCCTCGACGACAACAACCCGCAGACGGTCCAGCAGTGGGCCGGTCCGGCGCTCGAATGCATCCAGAAGAACCTGGATGGCGCGCCGCTCGAGGTCTTCCATTACCACAAGGCGATCATCGGCTGTAACTACAAGCTGTGGCACGACACCAACAGCGAGTTCTATCACGACTACATGCACTACCATAACCGGATCACCGGTTTTAACGACGCCTACTTCGCGCGCAAGAACATGGCCTTCGACAACGGCCACGTGGTCGTCGGCACGTTCGAGGTACAATACGAGAAGTATCAGGGCGCCCATTCGCGCGCCGCGCTGTCGTTCCCCGGCCTGCCGCCCAACCAGTGGTACATGGTCGATCTGTTTCCGGGCGCGAACTTCAACCTGCGCGGCTCGGCGCTCCGGGTCGATCTCATGACCCCGCTCGGCCCGGACAAGGTGCTGATCGAATTCCGCGGCCTCGGCCTCAAGAGCGACACCGCCGAGGAGCGGATGCAGCGGATCGAGCACCACAACTCGATCTGGGGACCGTTCGGGCGCAACCTGCATGAAGATCTGATCGGCGTCGCCGGCCAGGGCACCGCCATGCAGACCGGCGCCGAGCCGCGCCGGATCATCCAGGCGCGTCACGAAAACGAGACCATTCACGACGAAATCGGCATGCGCCATTTCTATCAGGAATGGGGCCGCTGGATGAATCGCCTGCCGAGCGATCCGACGCGCAAATACATGGAAGCGGCGGAGTAGGACGTATCGCTCCAGACAGGAAGGACAGAAGCCATGACCGCAACCAGGGACACGATCGAATCCGTCAAGGAAACGATCTACAAGAGCTGTCTTTTGCTCGACGAGAACAAGTTCAGGGACTGGCTCGAGCTTTGCGACGGCGATTTCAACTATGCCATCACCGCCTACAGCCCGGAAATCCGTCGCGACATGACATATTTTTCGGGTAATCGGCAGGACTTGATCGGGATGGTCGATATCCTGCCCAAGCACAACACCGATCATTCGCCGCTCAAGCGCCACGCGACGGTTTATACCGTCGAGGTGGACGACAAAGCGAAAACCGCCCAGGCGGTGACGTCGGTGGTGATTTACCAGAACATGCTGGACGGCATCAATTCCCACATCGATTCGGGGGAAAATCGCCTGTTCGTGGTGGGCCGCTACGTCGACCAATTCCGTCTCAACGGCGGCGCGCCCAAGTTCGTCAAGCGCGAGGTGCGCCTGGAAACGCGCCGCCTCGACAAAGGCTCGCACTGGCCGTTGTAACGGCGGCCGCCGCGCGCGGGGCTTGCCGCTCGCCCCGGAAAGATTATAGAGACGAAAGCCGGTTCCGCCGCCGCCCCCTTCGGGCGGCGGCGGCGCGCCGGGATCAACTTCGGGAGATATTCATGGCCTGGAAGCGCGTGTGCTCGATCGAGGGATTTCCCGTCAACGCGGTCAGGAAATTCGACGTCGACGGCGTCGAGGTCGTGGCCGTCAATCTCGGCGGCGATTTCCGGGTGATTCCCCCCATGTGCCCGCATATGGAGGAACCGCTCGCCGAATCCGGGCTCTACCAGGACGGCGTGTTCACCTGCACCAAGCACCTCTGGCAATGGGATTTGAAGACCGGCGCCAAGCAGGGCGAGGCCGAACGCGACATCAAGTTCTACCAAAGCAAGGTCGAAGGTACCGACCTGCTCGCGTTCATCGACAAGCCGATCGTATACGAATACATCGAGGAATGACTCCGCGCCGTTCGCCGTTCGTGGTCGTGCCCGGCGCCGAGAACCGTTGCGCGCGATGAAAATCGTCGTTCAAACGAAGGCCGGCGAGCGGACGTTCGACTGCGCCGCGGACGAAAAACTGCTCTACGCCGGCCTGCGCCAGGGCGTGGCTCTCCCTTACGAATGCGCGACCGGCACCTGCGGCACCTGCAAGGCCCGCGCCATATCGGGCTCGATCGTGCCCGGATGGTCGGCGGCGCCGGCGCGCTCCTATCTCAAACCCGATCGCGGCGAATTTCTGCTCTGCCAGGAATCGGCGGCCGGCGATTGCACCGTCTTCGTTCCCGGCAAAATACCGCCCGAGATCGAATTGCTTCCGCGTCCCGCATATCATTGGGGCACGCTCGGAGCCTACGCGCGGCTCACCGCCGACGTGGTGGCGTTCGCGCTCGATCTCGATCCGGCGATGACATTCGTTCCGGGCCAATTCGCGATCTTGGCCGTTCCCGAGGTGGACGGCGGCCGGGCGTACTCGATGGTTAATTTCGCGGCCCCCGCCGGGCGGCTCGAATTCGTGATCAAGGCCAAGCCCGGCGGCAAGTTCAGCGAATGGCTGTTCGCCGCCGATCGCAACGGCACACGGGTACACGTATTCGGCCCGCTTGGGCGGGCGGTCTATCGCCCCGAGGAAGACAAGAATTTTCTTTGCATCGCCGGCGGCAGCGGTATCGCCGGGATGATGGCGATTCTCGCCCGTGCCGACGGCACCGGACATTTCGCGCGCCGCCGCGGTCACGTTTTTTTCGGCGTGCGCACCGCGAACGACGTCTTTTTCCTCGACCGGATGGACGACATCGCCGCCCGATCCGGCGGCAATCTCGCGGTTACCGTCGCGCTGTCGGAAGGCAACGCACCGGATAATTTGCGCGCCCGCCACGCGCATCTTCGCTTTGCGACCGGGTTCGTCCACGCGGTCGCGGCCCAGACCATGGCCGGACAGTACGATAACGTCGTCGCGTTCGTCGCGGGCCCGCCGCCGATGGTGGACGGCGCGCTGCGCATGCTGATCATGGACGCGCGTCTGCCGGCCAAGGACATTCGCTACGACAAATTCGGCTGAAGAGGAGCCACCCATGACCCAGGCGATCACGGAACTGTTGCGGAAAACCCCGCTCTTCGCGGGCGTGTCCGAAGCCGCGTTGGCGGAAATCGCGCGCGCCTCGCGCGAGGAGACGTTCGACGAAGGAGACCGGGTTTACGAGCTGGGCGACGACGCCGAGGCGATCTACATCGTCGCCAAGGGCCGGGTCCGTTTCTCGATCGGGGTCGGCAACCGGGCCGGGACGGATTCGGTGATGGGCCCGGGCCAAGTGTTCGGCTGGGCGGCCTTGATCGACGAGCGCCCGCGCCGGGTGGCGACCGCCGATTGCCTGGAGCCCTGCACGATCGCGGTGATTCCGGCCAAGGCCTTGTTGATGATTTTCGACAAGGACCGGGCGTCGGGCTACCTGGTGATGCGCCGGCTCGCCGGCTTGATCGCCCGGGACTTCCTGTCGGCCCTTGCTGTCTGAATCGCCATCGCCGTCCGCTTGACCACGGTCAAGGATCGGCCCGACCAGCTTGATAGAATACTGTTATCAAAACGATAGGGTCATAGAATTGACTTATTAAGGCCCCTTCGTTGGTCCATTCTGATGGAGCGAGCCCATGACCGTCGACGAAATGATGGAAGGCGAATCCGCCTTTCGCCGCCTGCACCGGAAAATCAATCCGTGCGAAACGCCGGGTTGTTCCGGCAATTGCGCGTACGCCTGGAGTTGCCACAACACCCGACTGGGCAAGATCGGGTTCTTCTGGCCGGGAATCGTCCTGGTCGCGGTCGTCGTGGCGGTGGTTGCGTTGCAATAATCGCCTCGCGTTTCCCGCGCCGTCGTTTCCCAATCGCGCTCGCGACCGGACCGGTCGTCGAGGGCGGTTCTTGCCGGGTAAGACAGAAACTATTAAACAATAGTATTAATAGATTTTACAAACCGACAACCCCAAGCCGATACTGCCTCCTACGTGGAGGCTTTCTAATCCTCACTCGCAAGTCGAACCTAGGCATAAGCTTACGGCCGATAAAAACCGGCTTGCAGAGAGAGGGGGACGGGGAGGGGACGTAATCGATGCGCCGCGTCAGGCGGGGCATCTCGATCTCTCGAACGTCCGGTGTCCGAATAGCCGTGCGGCCGTAACTCGGCCGTTTGGCGAACGCTGCCGCGCCGCTTGGCGCCACAACATAGGGAGACCGTTCATGAGCGAGTCCAAGCTCCTCTACCCGATCGAATCGGAAAATCGTCCGCCGAATGCGCCGTCGGCCCCGAGCCGGCGTCAGGTGCTGTTCGGCGCGGCCGCGGCGGGCGGCGCGCTCGCCACCCTCGGCGTGGGCGCGGCCAAGCCGGCCAAGGCTGCGGCACTCGCGGTGCCGGAAACCGCGAAAAGCATGGGCCGGCCGATCGAGGCCGAGGCCTACGGCATGCCTTCCAAGTTCGAGACGCAATACAAGCGCCGCCGCACCGACGTGTTCGTCAACAAGCAGAACTTCTCCGATTGGAGCATGTCGCCGCTTCAGTACCAGAAGGGGATCATCACCCCCAACGGCGTGATTTTCGAGCGTCATCACGCCGGCACGCCGGACATCGATCCCAAGACCCACAAGCTCGTCATCCACGGCATGGTGAAGCAGCCGCTGGAATTCTCCATGGACGCGCTGTTGCGCTATCCGTCGGTGTCGCGGTTCCATTTCATGGAATGCTCGGGTAACGGGCTCACCGACTGGACCCAGGCCCGTTCCAAGACCGTGCAGCAGACCCACGGACTTCTGTCGTGCTCCCAGTGGACCGGTGTTCCGGCCTCCTGGTTGATCGACGAAGCTGGCCTGCAGCCTGGCGCCAAGTGGGTGATGTTCGAGGGCGCCGACGGTTCCGGCCACGTGCGCAGCGTCCCGATCGAAAAAGTGATGAAGGACACGCTCATCGTCTACGGCTCGGGCGGCGAGATGCTCCGCCCCGAGAACGGCTATCCGCTTCGCGCCTTTATCCCCGGCTGGGAAGGCAACGTTTCCGTCAAGTGGCTGCGTCGGATCAAGGTGTCCGACCAGCCCTGGCACTTCCGCAGCGAAACCGCGCGCTACACCGACCCGATGCCGGAAGGCAAATGGCGCCAGTTCAGCTTCACCATGGAGTGCAAATCGGTCATCACCAATCCCTCGGGCGGGATGAAGATGCAAGGCCCCGGCCATTACGAGATCCAGGGTTTCGCCTGGTCCGGCAACGGCCACATCAAGGCGGTCGACATCACCACCGATGGCGGCAAAACCTGGCGCCAGGCGGAACTGGAACGGCCGATCCTCGACAAGTGCCTGACCCGCTTCACCTACCGCTGGCGGTGGAATGGTCAGCCCGCGAAGGTCGCGAGCCGCGCCGTCGATTCCACCGATTACGTGCAACCGACCGTCGCCGAGATCGCGAAAGCGCGCGCGCTGGTCGGATTCGTCCAGCATCACAACGGGGTCTTCCCGTGGTCCATCGATGCCAACGGGGAGGTCAAAAATGCGATCGCTTAAGACTCTCGTCGCTCTCGCGGCCGCAGCCGCGTTCGTTGCCGGCGGCACCGCCTATGCCCAGTCGTCGAAGCGTCCGGCCGCCAAGTTCGGCAAGCCGATCGCCGAATCCGACATCGCCGCCTGGGATATCGACATCCGTACCCCGGACGGCAAGGGCCTGCCGGCGGGCAAGGGCTCGGTCGCCCAGGGCAAGGAGATCTATGCCGCCAAGTGCCTGCCGTGCCACGGCGCGGACGGCAAAGCCGGCGATCAGGTCGGCCCCTTGTTCGGGGGTATTGGCTCGTTCAAGACCAACGCACGGGTCCTGACCCCGGGCAGCATGTACCCGTACGCGCCGATCCTGTTCGACTACACCCGGCGCGCCATGCCGATGACCGCCCCGCAAACCTTGACCAACGACGAGGTCTACGCGCTTTCGGCCTACCTGTTGTTCCTCAACGGGCTGGTGAAGGAAGACGCGGTCATGGACGCCAAATCGCTCGCGGCGGTGCAGATGCCGAACAAGGACGGCTTCATTCCCGACGATCGCCCCGACGTGAAGGCGGTTCGTTGCATGAAGGACTGCCAATAATCGTTGAAGTAGCCCGATCCTCCCGGACACGGTAGGCTACGCCCGGCGGGCAATAACCCGCCGGGTTTTCTTTTCAGGGATACCGATTATGGGCAAGACCAAGGCCCCGGTTTTGGCCGAAAGCGACGTCCGATCCCGCTTGGCCGCCGAATTGCCGGCCTGGACGCTGGAGGGCGGACACCTCGAACGGGTCTACCGCACCAGCGGCTGGCGCTCGAGCCTCCTATGCGCCAACGCCGTCGGCCACCTCGCCGAGGCCGCTTGGCACCATCCCGATCTGATGGTTTCGTTTCGTACGGTCACGGTCCGCTTGATGACCCACGATTCGAACGGAATCACGGAACTGGATTTTGCGTTGGCGAAAAAGATCGAGGATTTAATTGGCTGGCGCCCGGCGAAAGACGGAAGCCCCCTGCCCGGAACCCCTGATCGGCCCGAGTTCAAATATCTTGATTACGGCGATAAATAAGGGCGGCGCGGCTTTTCGCCGGTCGCGGAGTCGTGTTAAAGTTGCCGGATAAGGTACTAACAATAGAACAACTTGGGGAGATGGTCCGATGGCCGACGGCGATGTTCGCGCCGACGCGAAGACCCAGCGCCAATCGTTGCGCGGGTTCCTCGCCATGGTCGAGCGCGACTTTCCCGACGAACTCGTCCGCATCCGGACGCCGGTCAAGACCGACCTCGACATCACCTCGCTGGTGTTCGAACTCGAACAGATGGGGAAGAGCCCGGTCGTCGTCTACGAGAACGTCGAAGGGCACACGATCCCGGTCGTCACCAACATCGCCGGCAACCGCAAACTGCTCGCCGCCTGCCTCGGCGTCGCGCCCGCCGATCTGCCGACCGCGTTTCGCGAGCGCTGCCAGAAATACATACCGTGCGAAACGGTCGCCAACCCGGCCTGGAACGAGGTGGTGATCGAGGGCGACGCGGTCGACCTGGCGAAGCTTCCGATCCCGCGCCATTTCTCGGTCGATCAGGCCCCCTACATCACCGCCGGCCAGATCGCGGCGCGCGATCCGGTCTCGGGCGTCGACACGACGGGCTTTCATCGGCTGATGGTCAAGGGCAAGAATAGGCTCGGCGTTTCCCTCCATTCGCGCCGGCGCATGTACGAATTCCACCGCCGCGCCGAGGAGCGCGGCCGATCGCTTCCCGCCGCCATTACCCTCGGCATCCATCCGCTTCATTACATGGGCTCGATGGTCTACGCCTATCCGCCCCATGTGCGCAAATTCGAAATCATCGGCGGCCTGTTCGGCGAGTCCTATCGCCTCGCCAAGTGCGGGGTTTCCGATCTCGAGATTCCGGCCGGGGCCGAAATCGTGATTGAAGGGGAAATTCTGGCGGGCGTGCGCGAGCCGGAGGGCCCGTTCAGCGAATTCACCGGCTACGCGTCCTACCGCAGCACGCAGAACGTCTTCGTCGCGCATCGCATCCGCATGCGCCGCGACGCCATGTTCCATTCGGTGGCGTCGGGTATGTCGCAGGACCATATCCTGATTTCCTGCGTCACCCGCGAAGGCGAAATTCTCAACACGCTCCGCCGCAACCTGCCCAACGTGATCGCGGTCCACGTGCCGCACCGGACCTGCGGCGCGTTCATGGCCTTCATCAAGATGAAGAAGACCGCGCAGGGCGAGCCGCAGCAGGCAATCATGGCCGCGCTCGGCACCGAGTTCTACACCAAGTACGTGGTGGTGGTGGACGAAGACGTGGACATTTTCGACATGAGCGACGTGATGTGGGCGATCGCGACCCGGGTACGCGCGGAAAAGGACATCGTTCTCATTCCGGGCTGCAAGGGCGCGATCCTCGATCCGACGTCCGATCCGGAGACGTTCACGCTGACCAAGATGGGGATCGACGCCACCCGCCCGGTCGGCAAGGATTTTGCCGAGCGCCTGACGATTTCGGACGAACAACGCGCGCGCGTGCGCGGCATTTTGAGTGCCGCCGGGATCGGGTTATGATCGGAATCAACGAAACGACCGTCGTCAAAACAGGGAGAAATATCATGAAAGTTATCCATGGAATCGCCATCGCCGCCGGGATGCTGCTCGTCGTTCCCGGGGCGCACGCCCAGCAAAAGGTCGATCTCGCCTTCGGCACGGTCGGGGTCGGCTCGGCCTGGTACAATTACGGCGCCGGCATGGCCGAACTGGTCAAGCCCAAACTGCCGGCGGGTTCCTCGATCAACGTGCTGCCCAAGGCGGGCGGTGTTGGCAACATCAAGCTGATCCAGTCGGGCGAAATGGATTTCGGCATCAGCTTCGCCGTGACCTCGGCCGAAGGCTGCGGCGGCTTCGGCGCGTTCAAGGAGAAGCAAACCAAGGTGCGCGGCCTGATCGGCGGCCTCGACATCTACTACTTCGGCACCTTCGTCACCAAGAAGTCGGGGATCACTTCGTGGGAGGAGATCGCCGCCGGCAAGAACAAGTTCCACCTGCTCACCACGCGCGCCGGCGGCACCGGCGAGCAGGGCGTGCGCCAGGTGCTCGAACTGCTGGGGTCCAGCAAGGACGACGTCGCCAAGAAAGGTGGCATGATCGAGGCGACCGAACGTTCCGGCGCCGCCGAAAGCATCCGCGACGGCCAAGCCCACGGCTGGGCCCACGTGGTGACCAAGGGCCATCCGGCCGCGACCCAGATCGTCACGCTCAACGAGATGGTCATGCTGCCGCTGCCCGACAAGGTCATCAAGGGCATGGTCGAGAAGAACGGCTGGGCGACGGCCGAGATTCCGGCGAACACCTTCAAGGGCCAAGCCGCGCCGGTGAAGACGGTGATGGCGGTCTCCAACATCCTGGTGTCGTCGTCGGTTTCCGACGACGTCGCCTACATCTTCACCAAGACGGTGATGGAGAACGCCGACAAGCTGCCCAAGATCCATGCCGCGCTAGCCGATTTCGATCCCAAGCGGGCGGCGGAACCGGGGCTCAACGGCAACTGCCCGCTCCATCCCGGCGCGGTCAAGTACTACAAGGAAGCGAAGCTTCTGAAATAAGCGGATGCGGGCGGCCGGCCCGTTGCGGGGACTCGGCGTTCCGTGGTACTTCCGGCCGCCCATGCTCGTCTTTTCCTCGGGTTCATCGCGCTCGCGCTGACGGCGGTCGAGTTCGCGCCGCTTGCTCTCGGCCGCTCGATCTACGAAGTCGCCTTTCTCGGCATCCACGTCGGGGCGACGACGGCGATCGTTTTCCTGGTCATCGGTTGGAACGCGCGGCGCAAGCCCGAGGACGGCGTTCCCGCCGTCGACGTGTTGTGCGCGATCCTGGCGCTCGCGTGCGCCGGGTACTTCGCGTCCCAGGGTTTGCGCATTTCCGAACGGATCGAGGGCGTCGACGAGGTATTGCCCCTCGATTACGCGTTCGGGCTGCTGTTGATTCTGCTTTTACTCGAGGCCTGCCGGCGCATCGCCGGGATAGTGCTGATGCTGGTGGCGGTGATCTTCATCGCCTACGTCTTTCTCGGGCCCTACCTGCCGGGGGTGCTGTCGCACCGCGGCATGAGCCTGATGCGCTTCGTCGATCTGCAAGTGCTCTCGACCCAGGCGATCTTCGGCACGCCCATTTCGGCGTCGGCCCACATGGTGTTCTATTTCGTCGTGGTCGGCGCGTTCCTGGAACGCTCCGGCGCGGGCAAGCTGTTCGTCGATCTCGCCTATTGCGCCACCGGGCGCGCCTGGGGCGGCGCGGGCAAGGCGGCGGTGATTTCATCGGGTCTGTTCGGTACCGTTTCCGGCAGCGCGGTCGCCAACGTGTTGATCAGCGGAATCATGACCATCCCGCTGATGAAGCGGACCAAGTTCAAGGGCACGCTCGCCGGCGCGATCGAGGCGACCGCCTCGACCGGCGGGCAGCTCGCGCCGCCGGTGATGGGGGCGGCGGCTTTCATCCTCGCCGACATTGTCGGCGTCAGCTACGCCTCGGTCGCTTTCGCCGCCATCGTGCCGGCGGCGCTTTATTACCTGTCGCTGTACGTGGTGGTGGATAGCCACAGCCGCCGCCACGGCCTCGCCCCCAGCACCGAATTGCCGATCGCCGAATCCTTTGCCGGTTTGCGCGAACGCTGGCACATTCTGCTGCCGCTCGGGATAATGATTTACTTGCTGTTCGAGGGATTCTCGCTGCGGCTGGTCGGGGCCGCGTCGGTCGTGGCCATCGTCGCCGTCGCCTTCGTGCGTGCCTCGACCCGCATGAGCCTCTCCGCCATGTACGAGGCGGTGATCGGCGGCGCGCGCGCCGCAGCCGAAGTCGCGATCCCGTCGGCGGTCGCCGGCATCATCGTCGGCGTGCTGGTGCAAAGCGGCATGGCGCTCAACCTGGAACGCTGGCTGCTCCATGTCGCCGGCGATTCGCTGATGATCTCGCTCGTCGGCGCGATGGCGCTGACGCTGGTTTTCGGCATGGGCATGCCGACCTCGGCCGCTTACCTGGTCGCCGCGGTGCTGGTCGGTCCCGCCTTGCAACATCTGGGCGTGCCGGCGCTCGCCGCGCACATGTTCATCTTCTATTTCGCGGTGCTGTCGATGGTGACGCCGCCGGTCGCGCTCGCGGCCTACGCCGCCGCCGGCATCAGCGGCGCCAGCCTATGGACCACCGGCTGGTACGCCTTCCTGATCGCGGTGCCGGGATTCATGATCCCGTTCGCCTTCGTCTTCGACCAGGGTATCCTGCTGCAGGGCGAGCCGTGGCGGATCGCGCGCGTGATCGCGACCGCCGGTTTCGGAATCTTCGCGTTTTCGTCCGCGCTCGGCGGATTTTTCCTGGGGCCGATCGCCTGGCCGGCGCGAATCGTCCTGTTCGTGCTGTCGCCGCTTCTGGTCGATCCCGATCCGCTCACCGACCTGATCGGCGTCGGCGGGATCGTGCTGATTTTTGGCTGGCAATACTGGCGCTGCAAAATCGTGCCGCGGCGGCAAAAGATCATGTCGGATTCGGAGGTCTAGGTCATGCGCGTGAAAATCGAGGGCGGTTGGGTGGTCGGCTTCGATCGGGGTGGGCACGTCCTGATCCGCGACGGGGTCGTGGTGTTCGAAGGCGACAAGATTCTCCACGTCGGCAAGTCTTTCGCCGGCCGCGCCGACCGGACCATCGATGCCAAAGGTAAGCTGGTCGCGCCGGGATTCATCGACACCCACGTCCATTCCGGCCATCGCGCCTCGCACCGCCTGATCGCCGATGTCGGCCGTCCCGAATACTTCGGCCAGCCGTTTCTCGAAATCTCGGTGCCGAAGGAAGGCAGGGTGGTCAAGGGCGATCCGCGTTATCTGAAACACGGCGACGAAGGCGCCGAAGCCGCGTTCCGCCTCAATGCCCGCTTCACGGTCGTCGAGCTGCTGCGCAACGGGGTCACCACCTTCGTCGAATACGGAAGCCAGTTGAAGGTCCAGGACGCGCTGTTGGCCCAAGTCGAGCGCTTGGGTACGCGCGCGTATCTTGCGCCAGGCTACGACTGCGGACGCTGGGTCGGCGACGACAAAGGGCGTTTGAAGCGCGTGCGCAACGATCAGGCGGGCCTCGACGGCCTTGCCACCGCGCTCGATTGGATCGCCCGGCACGACGGCAAGGCCGAAGGGCGCGTACGCGGCATCCTGGTGCCGCGCGAGGTGGAAACCTCGAGCGTCGAGGTCCTGAAGCGCACCCGCGAGGCCGCCGATCGCCTGAAATTGCCGATGGCGACCCATGCCGCCTACAGCGTGCTCGAATTCCACGACGTGGTGCGCGAGCACGGGTGTACGCCGATCGAGCTGCTCGAATCCTTAGGTATGCTGCGCCCGACCCTCAACATCGGGCACGGCAATTTCGTCGCCGACAACTCGAACCTCAATTATTCGCGCGCCCGCGACCTGGAATTGATGGGCCGGGCCGGCACTTCCATTTCCCATTGCCCGATCAACATCGTGCGGCGCGCCCGCACCCTGGATAATTGGAAGAAATACCGCGCGGCGGGCGTCAACATCGCCCTCGGCTCCGACACCTATCCGCGCGACATGGTCCTCAACATGCGCTGCGCGTCGTACCTCGGCAAGATCATGAGCCACACCTATTTGGCCGCGACCGCGGCCGAGGTGTTCGCGGCGGCGACCTTGGGCGGCGCGATTTCCCTCGGGCGCGACGATCTGGGACGGCTCGCGCCGGGCGCGCGCGCCGATATCGTCATCATCGACTTCGCCGGGCGCAATTCGCTGCGTTTCGGCCCGATCCGCGATCCGATCAAGAGCCTGGTCGAATGCGGCGTCGGCGACGACGTGGACACCGTCATCGTCGACGGCCGTGTGTGCATGGAAGGCGGCGTCATTCCGAACGTCGATGTCGCGGAGTTGCGGGCCGAGGCGCAGGAAGCGGGCGAACGCGTGTGGGCGAGCCTGCCGGAATGGGACCCGCTCGGCCGCACGGCGGAGGAAGCCTGCCCGATGAGCTATCCGGCGGGCGACTGAGCGGTTTCTACCCCCCGCTCAGCGCCTGGACGATCTGCACTTCGCTCTCGATGCCGACCGGCATCGCCAGGTCGTGCACCTGGCGGCCGTCGAGGAATACCCGGATATGCGGACGGATGCGGTCTTGCTCGTCGACGATGCGGAAGCGCAGGCCCGGATAGCGTCGGTCGAGGTCGGCGAGAACCTCGGCGAGGGTTGCGCCTTTCGCGTCCACCTCCCGCTGCCGGGTATAGGAGCGGAGCAGTCCGGGAATCAGGACTTTCATGGGGGCGGCTCTTCGGGCGGGAGCGGTCTCAACCCAATTCCGCCGCCTCGACCGCGTAGATTTCGGGCAAATGGCGCGCGATGCAGCGCCAGCGGCCTCCCTCGTTCGCGCCCATCCACAATTCGCCGCTGGTGGTCCCGAGATAGAGGCCGAGCGGGCTGCCCGCATCCGCGCACATGGCCTGGCGCTTCACCGTCCACCACGCCTGGGCCTTCGGCAATCCGGAATCGAGTCGGCGCCAGGATTTACCGCCGTCGCGGGTGACGTAGGCGGCCGGCGCCCCGCCCGGGCTGGTGCGCGGCCAGACGGTGGTGCCGTCCATCGGGAATACCCAGGCGGTGTCCGCATCGCGCGGATGCACCACCAGGGGAAAGCCGATGTCGCCGATCTTCTTGGGCATGCTTTTTCCGATCCGCGTCCACGTCTTCGCCGGCCGGTCGAGCCGATAGATGCCGCAATGATTCTGCTGATAGATCCGATCGGGGTTGGTCGGGCAAAGCCGGAGACAATGAGGATCGTGAAAGGCGAGGTTGCCGGGCTCGAATCCTTCGACCACGTCGAGGCCGTCCGACAGCGGCGTCCACGTTCGGCCGCGGTCGGTCGATTCGTGCACGCCGCCGCTCGACATGGCCATATAGAGGTGCGCAGGGTCGCGCGGATCGACAATGATCGAATGCAGTTTCGGCCCGTCGGGCGTGCCGGCCTGCTCGTCGCCCATGTAGGCGCGATAGCGCGGGTCGTCGTTGAGCCCGGAGACCGGCTCCCAGGTGACGCCGCCGTCCTCGGAGCGGAACAGGCCCTGGGGCGAAGTGCCCGCGTACCACGCCCCCGGTTCGCGTACGTGGCCGGGCGTCAGCCAGAAGGTGTGATCGACGACGCGGCCTTTCTGGCCCTCGGGCGCCTTGGCGAACGCCGGCGGCCGGACCGCCTCCTTCCAGGTGCGCCCGAGATCGGTCGAACGGAAGATGGTCGGGCCGAGGTGGCCGGTTTTCGCCGCCGCGAGCAGGGTTTTGCCGTCACGCGGATCGAGCGCGAGCTGGCTGACGACATGGCCGAGGAAATGCGGCCCGTCGGGCTTCCATGTTTTCCGCGCCGCGTCGGCGCGATAAATCCACGCGCCCTTGCGCGTGGCGACGAACAAGACCGTCCCACGTACCCGCCGGGCGGCCGGTTTCCCATGTTTGCGTTTCATTGCAACAAGCCCATACTCGGGATTCCCAGTGTACATATTTGCGCATCACGAATGGAACAAAGGAAACACGCCATTCCGAATAAGGTCTTTCTCGTCGCGCGACAGGGACGCATGCGCCGCCGGCCAGCGCGTGCTATAACGAAAATCGGTACGAACCTGGGAGGGCGACGATGATCCGATACCTCGCGGCGATGGCGGTAGGCGTTTTCGCATTTCTCAACGCGCCGATCCTATCCGCGCACCACGGCTGGAGCGGCTACGATTCGGCGACCGTGCTCAATCTCACCGGCCCGATTGCGCGGGTTTCCTACGTCAACCCGCACGTCGAAATCGACGTCAACGCCGACGGCAAGACCTGGACCGCGATTTTAGCGCCGCTTTTCCGCATGCAGGCGCGCGGGCTTCCGGAGGACAGCCTCAAGGTCGGCGATCGCGTGACCCTGGTCGGCTATCCGCACCGCGACAAGACCGGCGAGTTGCGCGCCGAGCGCATCGTCGTCGCCGGCAAGACCGTCGAACTGCGCTGAGCCGCGCGGCCCATGCACGCCGCCCAGGAACCGGCGTGGGTGCTCGCCATCGAGCACACGGCGCTCGGCGAGGCGATGCGCGGCGGCGTGCTGCTCTATCCGATCGTCGAAACCGGGCACATCCTCGGTTTTGCCACCCTGGTCGGATCGGTTTTGATTTTGGATTTGCGCTTGATGGGCCTTGGGCGGGGCATCCGGCCGAAGGCGATGCTCAAGATCGCCGTGCCGGTGGCGGCGTGCGGACTTCTGCTCGCGGCCGTGACCGGCGCGATGCTGTTCGTGACCGAGGCCACCAGCTACGTCCGCAATCCGGCGTTCTACGCCAAGCAGGCCCTGATCGTCCTCGGCCTCGTCAACATCGCGATCTTCCACCGCAAGCTGCTGCCGCTCGCCGATCGGTGGCCCGATCACGCGCCGCCGCCCGGGTCGGCGCGCGTCTCCGGCGCGCTGTCGGCGGTCACCTGGATCGGCGTTTTGATTTGCGGGCGCTTTATCGCCTACGTCTAGTTATCGTCTGCGTCTGGGCGTTTCGGCGGGGGCCTTGTCGAGCAAGGCCTCGAGCCGTTTCATGAGCGGGTCGAGGATTTTCCGCGAAAAAACGTATTCGCGCCGGATTCCTTCGTCGTCGACCATGGTCAGCTTGACATCGTCGCCGTCGGGGGTCAGGTAGGCTTTCGGCACGAGGGTGATGCGGGGCATAATGGTCTTCCTGTCCCCTAATCCTTGTCTGCGCGCCGGACCGCCGCGAACGCCGCCGTTTCCGTTTCGCGCCAGCGTTTCACCAGTCCGGCGTCCAACCCGAACAGGTCGAGCGCGCGCCCGACCGTGTGGTCGACCAGGTCGGCGACGGTCTTGGGCCGGCTGTAGAACCCGGGCATCGGCGGCGCGATGATTACGCCCATCTCGGCCAGGATCGTCATGTTGCGGAGGTGAATCGCGTGCAGCGGCGTTTCGCGTACCGCCAGCACCAGAGGACGGCGCTCCTTGAGGCAGACGTCGGCCGCGCGCGCGAGCAGGTTGCCGGTAACCCCGGTCGCGATCTCCGACATGGTCTTGACCGAACACGGCATCACGATCATGCCAAGCGAGCGGAACGATCCGCTCGAGATCGGCGCGGCGACGTCGTTGACGTGATAGGCGCGCGTGGCGAGCTTGCGCACCCGGGCGCCCGTCCAATCGGTTTCGTAGGCGAGCGTCTGCTCGGCGGCCTTGCTCATCACCAGGTGCGTTTCGATGCCGAGATCGCGCAGAACCTGCAGCAGCCGGACGCCGAGAATGGCGCCGGACGCGCCGGAAATGCCGACGACGATGCGCCGGGCGGGTTGCGAGGCGGGTTTTCGTTTGCGACTGGGCATGGCGGCGGCACTATAGCAGCCCGGCCGGTGATGGGCGACGGTCCGGGAGATGGCGGGCGGTTGCCGGCGGATCGGGAATTGTCGAACCGGAGCCGGCACGCTAACGTCTTGGGTCATTTTCGGGGGAGGAAACCCATGTCGCGCCGCTTCTCGCGTTTCGCCCGCGCTACGCTCGCGCTCGGCCTATTGGCGATCGCCTATCCGTCCCACGCGTTGGATCAGCTTTACATCATGGCCCCGGCGGCGCCCGGCGGCGGTTGGGACGGCACCGCGCGCGCCATGCAGGAAGCGTTGCAGGGCGCCGGCATCGTCCGCTCGGTTCAGGTCGAGAACGTGACCGGAGCGGGCGGGACCATCGGGCTCGCCCAGTTCGTCAAGCGCGAACGCGACGGCAAGGCGCTGATGGCGACCGGCCTCGTCATGGCCGGCGCGATCCTGACCAACAAGTCGCCGGTCAATTTCTCCCATGTTACGCCGATCGCGCGCCTGACCCAGGAATGGCAATCGATTGCGGTGTTGAAGAACTCCGATCTCAAATCGATCGCTGACCTGATCCAACGGCTCAAGACCAATCCTGGCGCGGTGTCGTGGGGCGGCGGCTCGGCGGGCGGCGCCGACCAGATGACCGCGGGCCTGTTCGCCAAGGCGGTAGGGGCCGATCCGGCCAAGATCAACTACGTGGCGCATTCGGGCGGTGGGCAGGCGATGGCGACCATTCTCGGCGGGCACGTTACGCTCGGCGTCAACAGCGCGTCCGAATTCCTCGATCAGGTCCAGGCCGGAACAATGCGCTATCTCGCGGTTTCGAGCGACAAGCGGATTCCGGGGATCGACGCGCCGACCTTCCGCGAGCAGGGCGTCGATCTCGTCTTCTCCAACTGGCGCGGCGTGGTCGCGCCGCCCGGCATTTCGGCGGCCGACAGGAAGGCTCTCGCCGACGCGGTCGACAAGATGGTCAAGTCGCCGCAATGGAAGGCGATCCTGGAAAAGCGCGGCTGGATCGACGCCTATATGCCGACGGCCGAATTCGAGGCCTTCCTCAAGGACGAACGCTCGCGGGTCGAGACAACGCTCCGCTCCATCGGCCTGGTGCGCTGAAAACGGCGCGCGCCCGGATGGGGCGGATCGTGCGCCTGGCGCGTTCGCCCGAGGCGTTGTTCGGCGCCGGCGTCGCCGCCCTCGGCGTGTTCGTGCTGGCGGCGGCGGAAGACATCCTCTCGCCGGCGCCGTGGGGTCCGGCGCTGATGCCGCGCATCGTCGGCGCCGGGCTGCTGCTGCTCGGGCTTGCGACCGTGGCCGAGCGGCTGCAAGCGCAAGCGCCCGCCCGAGGCGACGCTTCCGACGACGGTGGCGCGACCGACAACGATTGGCGCGGCTTCGCCTGGATCCTCGCGAGCCTCGCGGCGTTCGGCCTGCTGGTCGGGCCGGTCGGCTTTCCGCTGGCGGCCGCCCTACTGTTCGCGTGCGTCGCGCGCGGTTTCGGCTCGCCGAGGTCCGGGCGCGATTTTGTCCTCGGCCTTGCGCTGGCGCTGGCGGCGACCCTGCTGTTCGCGCATTTCCTCGGCCTGCCGCTGTCGTGGGGTGGCGCACTCGAATCGATCCTGAGATCGCGCTAGCGGGAATCCGGGCATGGAAGCGCTCGCCGGTCTCGCCTCGGGGTTCGCGATCGCCTTCACGCCGACCAACCTCGTCTGGTCGCTGGTGGGCGTGACGCTCGGCACCTTCATCGGCGTGCTGCCCGGCATTGGCCCGGCGCTGACCATCGCGCTGCTGTTGCCCGTCACCTACAAGATCGACCCGACCGCCGCGTTCATCGTCTTCGGCGGCATCTACTACGGCGCCATGTACGGCTCCTCCACCACCTCGATCCTGATCAATACGCCGGGCGAAACCGGCTCGATCGTCACCACCCTCGACGGTCACCAGATGGCGCGGCGGGGGCGCGGCGCCGCCGCGCTCGCCACCGCGGCGATCGGTTCGTTCGTCGCCGGAGTGATCGGTACTTTTCTGCTCGCACTGCTCGCGCCCGAGGTGGTCAAGCTCGCCCTGCTGTTCGGCCCGGCGGAATATTTCGCCCTGATGTGCGTCGCCTTCGTCGCTATTTCGTCCATGCTCGGCTCGTCCGTGCGGCGCGGGCTGGTGGCGCTGTTCCTGGGCCTCGCGCTGGGCCTGGTCGGCATCGATCAGCAGTCGGGCCAGGCGCGCTACGCCTTCGGCCTGCTCGAGTTGCTCGACGGCATCGGCGTGGTGGTGGTCGCGGTCGGCCTGTTCGCGCTGGGCGAGGCGCTCTATTTCGCGTCGCGTCGGGACTTGCGCCAGGAAAGCATGGCTCCGCTCAAGGGCTCGCTCGCCATGACCGCCGAGGAATGGCGGCGTTCGTGGAAGCCGTGGCTGCGCGGCACCGCGATCGGGTTTCCGCTGGGCGCGCTGCCGGCGGGGGGCACCGAGCTGCCGACGTTTCTGTCCTACCGGGTCGAGCGCGACCTGTCGCCCCGCAAGGAGGAATTCGGCCGAGGCGCGATCGAGGGCGTCGCCGGGCCCGAGGCCGCCAACAACGCCGCGGTCGCGGGCGTTTTGGTGCCGTTGCTCACCTTCGGATTGCCGACTTCGGCGACGGCGGCGATCATGCTCGCCGCCTTCCAACAATACGGCATCAATCCGGGGCCGCTTCTGTTCGCCAACAACGCCGCCTTGGTGTGGGGGCTGATCGCCAGCCTGTTCATCGGCAACGCCATGCTGCTGGTGCTGAACCTGCCGATGGCCGGGCTTTGGGTCCGGCTGCTCCATATTCCGCGCCCGTGGCTGCAAGGCGGCATCGTGCTGTTCGCGGTGCTCGGCGTGTTCGGCGCGTCGCGCGCGATCGCCGACATCGCCATTCTGGCCGGGGTCGGATTGCTCGGGTTCGTCTTGAAGCGTCTCGATTATCCGCTGGCGCCGGTGGTGGTGGGACTGATCCTCGGGCCGATGGCCGAGGTTCAGTTCCGCCGCGCGCTGCAGATCGCCCAGGGCGACTGGTGGGTGTTCGTGGAAAAGCCGATCGCGGCGGCACTGTTCGCGCTCGCCGCGATCCTGCTCGTGTTGCCGTCACTGATTCGCTTTTACGCGAAACGATCGCCCCGATAGGGGCGCGTCGTTGAAAAAGCGCGCGTCATGCCGTTAGGCATGCGTTCGCATGACGATTCTCGCCCGCGCGCCTTAATTCCTGAGCCGCCGGACCAACGACCAGGCCGCCGGCAGCAGCGCGCCGCCGAGCACGATCTTGAACGCGGACGACAGCAGAAACGGCGTCACGCCGACGGCGACCGATTTGGAAAACCCGTACATCGGCACCAGCCAGGCGAGGCCGAAAACGAACACGACCACGGTCGCGACGAAATTGACCGCCGTCGCCTTGAGGAAGGTGCGATCCCACCCCTTCTCCGCGAGCCAGCCGGCAAGCCAGGCGGCGGCCACGAATCCGACCAGATAGCCCCCGGTCGGCCCGAGCATGTAGGGAAGGCCGATGCCTTTTTCGGGCGTGCCGGCGAACACCGGCAGGCCGATCGCGCCTTCGAACAAATAAAGTGCCAGAGTGGCGAAGCCGAGTTTGGCGCCGAACGCCATGGCGATGACCACGATGGCCAGCGTCTGCATGGTCATCGGCACCGGCCAGAACGGCACCTGGATTTTGGCGGAAACGGCGATGATCGCGGTGCCGGCGAGCGCGAGCAAGGTGTTGCGTACCGCGTGCCCGAGCGGCGTCGTTTCGGGCAGGGCGGAAATAAGAGTGGCGATCCGCGGGGCCATGTCGTGGCTCTCCTCTATTATAAGGGCTCGGCATGCGGTGCCGATCCGGCGGGCGACTATAGCCTAATCGAAATGTGCGCTCAACGCGCGGCCAGCCCGGCGAAAGCGGCGTGCAAGGCGCCGACTAAGCCGCTCTTGGGGTTGCCGACCCGCTCGATCAGGCCGATGCGGCGCGTCAAGGGCGGCTCGCCGAACGGGACGTAGCGTACCGGCAGGGGATACGGTCCTTCGACGCAACGCTGCGGGACGATGGCAACGCCGAGGCCGAAATAGACCATCAGCAGGATTGATTCGATCGAATCGAGCTCCATCGCTTGGCGCGGGCGCAATCCCCGCGCGCGCAGACTCTGTTGGATCGGGCGCGCGACCCAGGCCCGGCGGTTGTAGCGGATGTAGGGCCATGCCGCGAGCAACTCGCGATCGGTCTTTTCCGTGCTTTGCGGCGGCGCCGCGACGATGATTTTTTCGGTTGCGATCGGCCGCCAGACGAGGTCGGCCTGAACGTGGCTCGGCTCGCTGATCAGGGCGGCATCCAACTCGCCGCGCTCGACCCGCGGCAACAATTCGCCCGACATGCCGTTGACGAGGTTGACGGCGATGTTCGGATGGATTTTCTGCAGGCCGGCGAGCGCCTTGGGCACGATCCCCGACAGCGCGGTCGGAATCGCGCCGACCTCGAGCAGGCCCGCCATGCCGTCGACGGAGGCGCCCGGTGCGTCGGCCATGCGCTCGTAAAGTTCCAGGATCTCGCGCGCGCGTCGCACCAGGCGCTTGCCATGGTCGTTGAGGGTGGGCGGGCGGCGGCGGCGGTCGAAGAGCCGGACGCGCAACTCGTCTTCGAGACCGCGCAGCTGCATGCTGACGGCCGATTGGGTGAGCCCGACGGCGCGGGCGGCGGCCGCGAAGCTGCCGTGATCGGCGACCGCGACGAGGGTACGCAGGTTGCGAATGCTCATGGAAAAACCCCGGAATTCTCACTCATTACATCAAATTATTTAAAGTAATGGAACAATCTTATTCAATTTTCTTCTCTTTTTGTGAAGTGTAACGTCCCGCCGCAATCGCCGATTTCGCCCGGCCGATTTTGCAAGGGCCGCATTTGCCAGGGAGGACTTGCCCCATGGGCCACGTTTCCACCTCGACTCCAGCTGTTGCCAAGGACGCCACCAAGGATCGGGACCCGCAGCAGATGGAAAAGGATCGCGCCACGGTCGCGGAGTTGATGACCAAGGCGCGCGCCGCCATGGCGGCGTTCGCCAACGCCTCGCAGGAAACGGTGGACGACGCGGTGCGCGCGCTCGCCTGGACCATCTACGAGCCGGGCCGGGCCAAGGCGCTCGCCGAAATGGCGGTCCGGGACACCGGCCTCGGCAACGTGCCCGACAAGATCGTCAAGAACCAGCGCAAGACCTTCGGCACGCTGCGCGATCTGCTGCGCGCGCGCACGGTCGGAATCATCGCGGAAGACCCGAAGCGCGGCATCGTCCAGTACGCAAAGCCGGTCGGCGTGGTCGGCGCGATCTGTCCCTCCACCAATCCCGCCGCCACGCCCGCCAACAAGGCGATGATGGCGGTCAAAGGTCGCAACGCCATCATCATCGCGCCGTCGCCCGCGGGCCAAGGCACCGCCCTCCGGTTGGTCGAGATGATGCGCGCCGAATTGACTCGCGCCGGCCATCCCGCCGATCTGATCCAGGTGCTGCCGCCGCCGGTGTCCAAGACCCTGACCCAGGCGCTGATGGAGGCGTGCGACCTCATCGTCGTCACCGGCTCGCAGGACAACGTGCGGCGCGCCTACGGCTCGGGCAAGCCGGCGATCGGCGTCGGCGCCGGCAACGTGCCGGTGATTATCGATTCGTCCGCCGATTTCGATCAGGCGGCGGCTAAGATTTGCGCCTCCAAGACGTTCGACAATTCGACCTCGTGCTCGTCGGAAAACTCACTGATCATCGTCGACGACGCCTACGACCGGGCGATCGCCGCGCTCAGGAAAGTCGGCGGCTATCTCGCCACCCCGGCGGAAAAGGCCGCGATCCGGGAAAAGCTCTGGGTCAACGGCTCGCTCAACCGCCACATCATCGCCAAGGACCCGCAGGTGTTCGCGGAAATGACCGGGCTTCCCGACGCGGCGAAGAAGGCGAAGTTCTTCATGGTCGAGGAAACCGGGGTCGGGCGCGACCATCCGTTCTCGGGCGAGAAACTCTCGCTCGCGCTCGCCGTCTATCGCGCCAGGGATTTCGATGCGGCGATCGCCCGGGTGCGCGAAATTCTCGCCTTCCAGGGCGCCGGCCATTCTTGCGGCGTGCACACGAGCGATTTGGACCACGCCCGGCGGCTGGCGTCCGAACTGGACGTGGTGCGCGTGCTGGTCAACCAAGCGCACGCCTTCGGCAACGGCGGCAGCTTCGACAACGGCCTCAACTTCACCCTCAGCATGGGCTGCGGTACCTGGGGCGGCAACAGCATCAGCGAAAACCTCAATTACCGGAACTTCATCAACATTACTCACCTCTCGACGGTGATCCCCGAGGACAAACCGACCGAGGACGAGTTGTTCGGGCCCTATTTCGCCCGGCATGGGCGTGGTTGAGCGGGCGCCGCTGACCGGCGGTTTTCAACGATGAATTTCGAAGAACACGTCGCCAAGGCACAATTCGCCGAGGTCGGCATTCCGGTGCCGGAAGGTCGGCTCGCGACCACTCCGGCGGAAGCCGCCGCCGCGGCGCAGACGCTCGGGCCCGTCGCGGTCAAGGCGCAGGTGCCCGCCGGCAAGCGCGGCAAGGGCGGCGCCATCGCGCTGGTCGATTCCCCAGCCGAGGCGGAGGCGGCAGGGCGTCGCATTCTCGGCATAACGCTGGGCACCCATCGGGTCGAACGGCTGCTGGTGGAAAAGCGCGTCGCCATCGCGCGCGAGCTTTACGCCGCCGTGCTCAACGATCCCGCCAGCAAGGGCCCGCTGGTGCTGTTCTCGACCTTGGGCGGCATGGACATCGAGGAAGCGGCCGCGCGCGACGCCAACGCCGTTCGCCGCCGCCCGGTCGACATCCTCGCCGGGTTCACTGCCAAGGACGCGGATGCGATGATCGCGGGTCTCGATCTCGGCCCGGCGCGGGCCAAGATCGCGGATCTGCTCGCCCGGCTCTATGGTTTCTATCGCACGCGCGACGCGGAAATGGTCGAAATCAATCCGCTCGCGCTGACCAAGACGGGCGATCTGATCGCCCTCGACGGCAAGCTGACCGTGGACGACGGCGCGCTGCCGCGCCAGGAGGCGCTCGCCAAACTGGGCGTCGTTGAGCCCTTGTCGGCGTTGGAGGCGCGCGGGCGCGCGCTCGGGCTCCGCTTCATCGAGCTCGATGGCAACATCGGCATCCTTGCCAACGGCGCCGGTCTCACCATGACCACCATGGACGCGGTGCGCCACTTCGGCGGCCGGCCGGCGAACTTCCTCGAAATCGGCGGCGACGCCTATACCCAGGCCAAACCCGCGCTCGAACTGGTGCTCGCCAATCCCGGCGTCAAGAGCCTGATGGTCAACTTCTGCGGCGCGTTCGCGCGCACCGACGTGATGGCCGAAGGCGTGGTCAAGGCGTGGGAGGAACTGCGCCCGAAAATTCCCGTTTTCTTCTCGATCCACGGCACCGGCGAGGAGGAAGCGGTCAAGCTGGTCAAGGCGCGCCTCGGCATCGAACCGTTCGATTTGATGGACGACGCGGTAAAAAACGCCGTGGAGGCCGCACGATGATCGTTCGACGCGAACACCGGGTGCTGGTTCAGGGCATCACCGGCAAGCAAGGGACCTTCTGGACCGAAAAGATGATCGAATGCGGAACGCGCGTGGTCGGCGGGGTCAACCCGAAGAAGGCGGGAGAGACTCATCTCGGCCTTCCGGTATTCGCCTCGGCCCAGGAAGCGGCGAAGAAAACTCCCTTCGACGTCTCCGTCCAGTTTGTGCCGCCCATGGGGGCGCGCGCGGCGGCCGAAGACGCCATTGCCGCCGGCGCCAAGCTGATCGTCATGCTGACCGAACATATCCCCGCTCAGGACGTGATGGCGGTGCTCGCCCAGGCCAAGGCGAAGGGCACCCGCGTCGTCGGCCCCAACACCGCCGGCTTGGTTACGCCGGGCGAAGGCTTCGTCGGCATCATGCCGGGCTTCAACACCAACGTGTTCAAGCCGGGGCGGATCGGCGTGATTTCCCGGAGCGGCAGTCTCGGCACTCTCGTATGCCTCGTGCTGACTCGCGCCGGGTTCGGCCAGTCGGCGTTCTACGGCATCGGCGGTGACGCCATCATCGGCACCACCAGCCGCGACGCGCTCGAAATCTTCGAAAAGGATCCCGGCACCGACGCCGTGGTGCTGGTTGGCGAAATCGGCGGCGCGGCGGAAGAAGCGGCGGCCGACTACGCCAGGACCATGACCAAGCCGGTGGTTTCGTTCATCGCCGGCCGCGCCGCGCCGCCCGGCAAGCGCATGGGCCACGCCGGCGCCATTGTCCTGGGCGATCGCGGCACCTATGATTCCAAGCGCCGCGCCCTTGAAGCGGCCGGGGTCAATGTCGTCGATCTGCCTTCCGGCCTCGCGCCCGCGCTGACGCGTGCGCTGGCCCGCGTCCGGGCGCCCGCCGCGACCTGAACGGCTGGCACGTGGCCAAGGGAGGCCCATGACCGGCCACATCGCCGTCATCAACGCCGGCTCCTCCAGCGTCAAATTCGCGATCTATCCGGCCGCCACCGACGCCGACGGAGGCGAACCGGCGGCGATGGTGCGCGGCCAAGTCGCCGGCCTTGGCGTCGAGCCTCGACTGACCGCGCAGGCGGCGGATGGACGCGATCTCGCCGCTTCGCGCGCGGTGCCCGGCGCGAAGGCCGACCACGCCGAGGCGATCGCCGCGATCGTCGCCGATCTTGCCGACTGGGTGCCCGGATCCCGTCTCCTCGGGGCGGGTCATCGCGTCACTCACGGCGGTTCCGAATTCGACCGGCCGGTGGTGTTGACGCCTGCGATCCTGGCACGGCTGGAAACGCTCGCCCCGCTCGCCCCCCAGCACCAACCGCACAACATCGCCGCCATTCGCGCGCTCGCCGCCCACGCGCCGGACGCGGTCCAGGTCGCCTGTTTCGATACCCAGTTCCACGCGACGCAGCCTGCGGTCGCGCGCCTGACCGGCCTGCCGCGCGCTTATCACGAGCGCGGGCTCCGCCGGTACGGCTTTCACGGCCTTTCCTACGAATACGTGACCGGCGCGTTCGCCCGCATCGCCGGCGAGCCGCTGCCCGAACGCACCGTCGTTGCCCACCTCGGCAACGGGTGCAGCCTTGCCGCCGTGCTGGGCGGGAAAAGCATCGCGACGACTATGGGCTTTTCGACTCTCGACGGCGTGCCGATGGCGACCCGTAGCGGCGCGATCGATCCCGGCCTGTTGCTCCATCTGCTGCGGACGGAAGCGATGGACATCGGTTCGCTCCAGTATCTACTCTACGACCGCTCGGGCTTGCTCGGAATTTCGGGAATCAGTTCGGACATGAAGACGTTGCTTGCCAGTCCCGAACCGGCGTCCAAGGAGGCGATCGAGTTCTTCGGTTATCGCATCGCCCGCGAGTTCGGTTCGCTCGCGGTCGCGCTCGGCGGCTTGGACGCAGTCGTTTTCACTGGCGGCATCGGGGAGAAAGCCGCGCCGGTGCGCGCCGATATTTGCGCCCGTCTCGCCTGGCTCGGCCTCGATTTCGACGCGGACGCCAACGCCCGCGCTGGCACGCGCATCTCGCGCGGCGATTCGCGTGTTTCGGCCTGGGTGGTCCCGACCGACGAGGAAAGCGTGATCGCCCGTCACACCCTGCGCCTCATGGCCGCGCGATGACCGACGCAATCTTGTTCTACGGGATTCTGGTGCCGGCGGCGGTGATCGGCGGATTCCTGCGCGGGTTCGCCGGGTTCGGCGGCCCGCTGTTCATGCTGCCGATCCTCAGCTTCTTTCTCTCGCCACCGGTCGCGGTCGGCGTCATGATGTGGATCGATATTTTTTCCAACGTGCATCTGATCCCCGATGCCCGCGCCGACAGTTCGCGCGGCGTGGTCATTCCGTTGCTGATCGGCACCGCCATCGCCATGCCGGTCGGCGCCCACGTTCTGTTGAGCGTCGACCCGGTATTGATGAAGAGAATCATCTGCGCCTCGATCCTGCTGATGGCGCTGGTGTTGCTGACCGGCTGGCGGCTCCGCAGCGTCCTCGGCGCGCCGGGCTACGTCGGGATCGGCGCCTTGAGCGGCTTCGTCATGGGCTCGACGGCGATCGCGGCGGTAACGCCGCTTTTTCTCGGCGCTGGACACCGGAGCGCGGCACAAAACCGCGCCGACTTCATTATTTGGGTTTTTTTCGGGACCATTTTGCTGATCGCGCTGTTGACCTGGCGCGGCGCACTCGCGGCGGGCGACACGGTCGCGATTCTGGTCCTGACGCCGATCTACCTCGCGAGCGTGATATTAGGCACCCGCACTCATCGCCGCGCTTCCGACGCGGTGGTCCGGCGCACGGTCCTGGGGTTGGTGATCGTCACCGCGATCGTCGGTCTCGTTCTCTGACTTCAGGCTTGCGCGAGCAGGATGGCGGCGGCCGCGGCGATATCGTCGGCGGTGGCGCCGCGCGACAAATCGCTGATCGGACGGGCGAAGCCCTGCAGCACCGGGCCGATGGCGCCGGCGCCGCCCAGGTGCTGGACCAGCTTGTAGGCGATGTTTCCGGAATCGAGGTCAGGAAAGACCAGCACGTTGGCGCGCCCGGCGACGGCGCTGGCGTCCTTGATCTTGCGCTCGGCGACGCGGGCGACCAGCGCGCTGTCGGCCTGCAACTCGCCGTCGATGGCTATATCCGGGGCGCGGGCGCGCGCGATCTCGGCCGCGCGGCGGACCTTGTCGATGCGTG